>RRZT010110103.1_pt1 | contig 28223 bp, 27 predicted proteins | sample 2165551 | NCBI WGS metagenome assembly RRZT01 (sample SAMN10456910, study PRJNA506462) | wastewater metagenome | biome: wastewater; feature: sludge; material: wastewater sludge; isolation source: wastewater sludge with Escherichia coli K12::gfp cells carrying plasmid... | place: USA: Moscow, Idaho... | reverse complement strand
GCCGGTGATTTCGGCGCTGGGCGCGGGCAATTGTCTGGACGTGAGCCGGGTGCGGGTGGCTCGGTTGAACCAGACCCAGGTGTGCCCATTGGCGCGGGAGTTGCGCCGCAAGCTGCGGGAGCTGGATGCGCCGCTCGATTATCCGGTGATCTACAGCGACGAGCCGCGCCGTCAGCCATTGCCCCATCAGCCGGTCGGCGACGACGCGCCCGGCCGGCCCCGCGCGGTGAACGGCACGATTTCCTATATGCCGGCGCTGTTCGGTATTCTACTGGCCGGGTATATCGTCCGGCGGCTATTGGACGAGGGATGAGCCATGGCGACCGACCCATCGTCGGCGGGCGCCATTCGCAAGCGCCCGAACGACCTTTTCTTCAATGCCTCAGCCACGGGTTCCAAACCGACATGAACTGGCCCAACACCGCACTGACCGAGCGACTCGGCATCCGCTATCCGATCATCCAAGCGCCCATGACCGGCGGCCCCGGCACCCCGCAACTGGTGGCGGCGGTCGCCGAGGCCGGCGGTCTCGGGTCGCTGGCGGGCGGTTATCTGCGACCCGAACAATTGCGGGAAGCCATCGCCGAAGTGCGCGCGCTCACCGACCGGCCGTTCGCCGTCAGCTTGGCGGCCAACGCGCCCGCCAAGGTCGATGCCGCCCGCATCGCCCGCGCTCGCGAGCTGCTGGCGCCGTACCGCGCCGAACTGGGGCTATCGCCGGAAACGGCCGAGCCGCCCGAGCCGCCGGATTTCGTCGAGCAACTGGACGTGGTGCTGGACGAAAAAGTGCCGGCGCTGAGCTTCATCTTCGGTGTGCCGGACGCCGTTTGTCTGGAGTTGCTGCGGGACGCCGGGGTGGCGATTCTCGGCACCGCCACCCATCTGCTGGAAGCGATCGTGCTGGAAGAAAGCGGGGTGGATTTCATCGTCGCCCAAGGCGCCGAAGCGGGCGGGCACCGGGGAACCTTCATCGGCCATCCCGAACAGGGTTTGGTCGGTATCCTGACCCTGGTGCCGCTGCTGGCCAAGCATGTCCGGCTGCCGATCATCGCCGCCGGCGGCATCATGGACGGGCGCGGTATCGCCGCCGCGCGGGTGTTGGGCGCGGCCGGCGTGCAAATGGGGACCGCGTTTCTGGCTTGTCCCGAGAGCGGCGCCCATCCCGCCTACAAGGCGCTGTTGAGCCAGGGCAGCGAAATCGCCACGACCCTGAGCCGGGTTTTCACCGGGCGTTGCGGCCGGGTTCTGCGCAATCGGCTGGTGGACGAATTGCACGCGCACGAAGCCGAATTGCCCGGGTTCCCGCTGCAACTGTTCCTGACCCAGGAGCTGGGGCAGATTGCGGCCGAACGGGGCATGACCGATTTCATGGCCTTGTGGGCCGGCCAGGGTTGCCACCTGTGCGAATCTCGTCCGGCAGCCGAACTGGTGGCGGCTTGGGCCGAACAGGCAGCGGCCCTGCTGGGGGACGGGGCAAGGCGGCCGGAACCCGTTTCGCGCGAACCGGCCCGGTGGGAGCCGCCAGCGGGACAAGGTGCCGATCCCGCCTACGTCATCTAGCGGCGTCGTCCCTCAACATCCGGCGCAGCCGCGCCCAGTCGAACGCGGGACCCGGATCGGTCTTGCGGCCCGGCGCGATATCGGAATGGCCGGCCAGCCGGTCCGGCGGGATCGCGGGATAAGCGATGCGCAGCGCGGCGACCGCCGCCGCCAGCCGCGAATACTGGCGGTCGTCGTAGGGCCGATGGTCGGTCCCTTCCAGCTCGATGCCGATGCTGAAGTCGTTGCAGCGCGGGCGACCGGCGTAAACAGTCGCGCCGGCGTGCCAGGCCCGGCGATGGAACGGCACGTACTGCACCGTTTCGCCATCCCGGCGGATCAGCAAGTGCGCCGATACCCGCAACCCCGCGATGCTCCGAAAGTACGGGTGGGCCGCCGGGTCCAGGGTATTGGCGAACAAGGCGTCGATCCAGGGTCCGCCAAAATCGCCGGGCGGCAGACTGATGCCGTGGACCACGATCAAATCCGCCGCCACGCCGGCGGGCCGGTCATCGCAATTCGGCGAGGGCCGGTACTCGGCTGCGTCCAACAACCCGGTCGCCGGTTCGACCCGCATCGCCGGTCACAGCACGACGTGCTCGAAGTCGAAGCTCATGTCGGTGTGCGGTCGTTGCAGCAGAAAGCCCTGCACGTAGTCGATGCCGCAAGACCACAGGACGGGCAGGGTGGCGCTGTCCTCGATGCCGGTGAGGATGGTGGTCACGCCTTGGGTGGCCAGCTCGCGAGCCAGGCGGCCGAGTTCCTGCTGGCGGAGTTTGTCGTTGAGCAAGTCCTGGGAGTGTCGCCCGTCCAGCTTGACGTAATCGACTTGCAGAAGCTGGACCAGCGACTGCGACCGTTCGTGGCCGCTGAAGTGGTCCAGGGAGATCCCGCATCCCAGTTCCTTGATCCGCTTCAAAAACGGCAGAAGAGTTTGCTTGTTCACCTCGGCGGTGGTTTCCGCGATCTCGAACACCAAGCTGGAAGCGGGAACCTCGGTTTTGTGCAGTCCGCTCTGCAACCAGTTGAACAGCTCCTCGTCGCGCAGAATGGTCGGGGAGATGTTGATGAACAGGATCGCCGAACGGCCGCGCGCCCGGCGCTCGCGCAGCAGCCGAATCGAATGGGCGATGACCCAGCGGTCGAGCACCATGCCGATCCGGTGGCGCTTGACCAGGCCGAACACGGTTTCCGGCAGCAGCTCCCAGCCCTCGCGATTGCGCATCCGCAACAGGACTTCGTAGCGCTCGGTGGTGTCGCCGCGCAGGCTGACGATCGGCTGGAACAGCAGGCTCATCCGCTGCTGTTGCACGGCCTCGCGCACTTCCTCCAGCAGCTTGCGCTGCTGCGGATTATCGGCGTCCTGCTCGGGACTCTGGCCGTGCTGGACGTGAATCCGGGTATCCTTGCTGTCCCGCGCCAGGCCGCAGGCCAAGTCGGCTTGCTGGATCAGCAGGGCGGCTTCCTGCTTGGCGGGATTGGCGATGCTGATGCCGATGCTGGCGCGCAGGTGGATGTCGCCGCTGTGGAGCCGATAGGGGTCGGTTTCCAGGGCGGCTTGCACGGCGTGCGCCGTGGCGAGCAGCGCCTCCTGGCTGGTGAATCCGAGCAGCACGGTGAAAATGGCGTCGCCGAACCGGGCGGCGATCGGAACCGGCCCCAGCGTGGCCTGCAAGCGCTTGGCGGCGTGTTCGACGATGTCGTCGGCCGCCGCCGCATCCAGGCTTTCGACGACGCGCAGGTTGTCCAGGGTGATCAGCATGACCGCCACGGCTTGGGCGTTGGCCTCGGTGGCGACCAGCGCCCGTTCCAGGTAGGCGAGAAAATACGGCCGGTTGTACAGGCCGCTCACGGTATCCCGGTTGCTCAGTTGGCTGAGCTTGCGATACAAGCCGTGGCTCTGGCGCAACCGCTTGGCGATGGCGGCGAACAGCGGTTCCGGGTTCAGGGGTTTGCCCAGCAACGCCTCGCCGCTCAAGCCGGTGGCCGACAAACGCTGGCCGATGTCGGTTTGCGCCGACAGCAGGATCAGGGGCAACTCCCGAAACAGCTCGTGCTGCTGGATGGCTTGCGCCAGCATCAGGCCGTCGGTTTCTTTCAGATCCAGGCTCATGATCAGCAGGCTGGGCTGGAAGTTGCGGAGCGCCTGCAAGATCTGGAGCGGTTGGGCGAGGACTTGCGTCACCAGTCCCCGGCTGTCCAGCCAGCGGGCGATCTCGCGGGCGGACGGCAGGGTGTCATCGACGATCAGAATGCACTGATCCCGCGTACTCAGAACGCGCTCGTCCAGCGTTTCCAGCAGCAGCGGAATGTCCACCGGCTTGATGAAGTAGCCGGCTCCGCCGGCTTCCACCGCGTCCAGCCGGGCCGAAATATCGCCGCGATCGGCCAGAAACAGCAGCGGAACGTCCGGCGCCAGCATCTGACGCAAGGTGGCGATCTGTTGCATGATCGCCTGATTGTCGGTGGAATGATCCAAGTCGATGATCAAGGCAACCGGTTGCTGGGATTCGGACAGCAGCTTGCGAATCTCGGACAAACCGGCGCAAAGCCGAACCTTGAAACTGCCGCGCTGCTCCAGTTTTTTGGCGAGTTCGCGCAGCGATTCCGGCGCGACCAGCCAAACTGTCGCTTCTGTAGCTGCCGGCGGCTGGGGGGTTGCCGTCGGCGACCATTCTCCTTTGTCCCATTTGGAAAAGAGCGGCGTGGTCAGCGCCTCGGCTGATCGTTGCTGGCCCCCTCCAGCAGTTGGCGCGGCGCTTCCGTCGAGCGGGGGCATCGACCGGCACAGTGCGTCTATCACGGCGATCAGCTTTTCCCGCTGCGCGCCCTTGGGCAGCTCGCCCTTGTCCAGGCACTCGGTGACCTGTTGGTCGAGCCGCTCGGCCAGCGCCACGATCTTTTGAAACTCGGGCCGCGGGCGGGCCAAATTCAGGATGTCTTGCGTCGCCCGCTGCAACAGCACGAAGAATTCCCGGCTCCATTTGATGTAAACCAGTTTTTCGGCCAAGTCTTCGATGCGCTGGAGTTTTCCGACGAGGGGTTCCGAGCGGGCGGGTTTCGGTTCCATGGTGAACGTGCTCTCGCGTTGCGAATGCCTAACGGTGACCGGCCATAAAGCGGCGTGGACCTTCAAGCCAATAATAGTACGGATGATGCCGCAAGGGGACGGCAACGCGAGAATACACCCCTCGCGCCCTGTCCCCAAGGTTAATGATGGCGGGTATTGGGTGCGCCGGGCGGCCCGAGAGAGCCGGCCGGCGGCGACGGGGAGCCCGTCGCGGGCTTACTGGGCTTCGAGATGATAGGAAATGATGCGCTCCACTTCGCTCCTGGAGCCCAGGATCACCGGGCAGCGCTGGTGCAGGTTGGTGGGCTGCAACTCCATGATCCGCTGGGTTCCGGTGGTGGCCAGGCCGCCGGCTTGCTCGACGATGAAGCCCATCGGATTGGCCTCGTACATCAGGCGCAGCTTGCCCTCCTGATTTTTGGCGCGGAGCTTGCGGTCGACCGGATACAGGAACACGCCGCCCTGGCACAACACCCGGTGCACGTCGGCGATCATGGCGCCGGCCCAGCGCATGTTGAAGTCCTTGCGCCGCGGGCCTTCCTTGCCGGCCCAGCATTCGTCGATGTAGCGCCGCACCGGGGGATCCCAAAAGCGCGTGTAAGCGGCGTTGATCGAGAAATCCTGGGTTTCCTCGGGTATTTTCATGTTGGGGTTGGTCAGGATGTACTCGCCGATGCGCTGGTCCAGGGTGAAGCCGTTGACGCCGTGGCCGGTGGTCAACACCATCATCGAGGACGGGCCGTACAGCGCGTAGCCGGCGCAGACCTGCCGGTCGCCGGGTTGCAGGAAATCGTCCTCGGTGGGTTCGCCCTGGGCGTCCTTGGGGCGGCGCAGGATGGAAAAAATGGTGCCGACCGCGCCGTTGACATCGGTGTTGGAGGATCCGTCCAGGGGGTCGAAGACCAGCAGGTATTTGCCGCGCGGATACTGGGTCGGCAGGTGATAGACGTCGCTCATCTCCTCGGAAGCCATGGCGGCGACGTGTCCGGCCCACTCGTTGCGCTTGATGAACAGGTTGTTGGAAATGACATCCAGTTTTTTCTGGGTTTCCCCCTGGATGTTGTCGGTATCGGCGGTGCCGAGCACGCCCACCAGGCTACCGTAGCGCACGGCGCTGGAAATGGCCTTGCAGGCGATCACCACGTCGTTGATCAGCGCGGTGAAATCGCCCGAAACGCCCTTCATTTGCCGTTGTTCTTCGATGATGAATTCAGTGATGGTGGTACCGATAGGCATTGTGGTTATCCCTGGGTTGTACGAGCCGATGCGGTGCGGCGGCGGCGAGTCGCGCCGGTCGAACCGACACCCATTATAACGATTTGGCACAAGCAATTCATGGTTATTGGCGGGTCCATGTCGCGACGCAGCATTTTTTGGTATACTGAAAATCGTTCGCAATACTGGACTTCGGAGTGATGTCATGAACGAGATGCCCGCCACGGTTTTCGAGCCGATCAAACCTGTATTCACCGCGCTGGCGAGGACCAATCAGGTCATGGTCGGACAGCTTGAGAAGTGGGTCGCGCTGCGCGTGGACAGCCTGAGAGCCTATGTGGACTTGGGCCTGTCGCAGCTCAAGGTCGCGCTCAAGGTGACCGACCCGCACAGCTTGCACGAATTTTCGGACAGCCAGTTCGCCGTGTTCAGCTTCGTGGGCCATCGGGTGCTGGACGATGGCCGGGCGGCGGCCGAGTGGGGCGCCGATTGCTTCACCCAAGCCAACCGCTTGGCGCGGCAAAACGCCCTGAGTTTTCTGTTCAAATATTGACCGGCTCGGCCGGGAAAACGCGCCGCCTTCGGGGCGGCGTCTTGTTGTGGAGAACTTTCGTCCCGAGCGGGTCTCTATCGGACAGATTCGGTTTGACCTGATCGGAGACCTGTGGTGGTTTGGCGCGAAGCGCTTGTCGGTTTGATGCTTGCCGGGTTGCTGGCGGTGGCCCAGGCGGAGTATTTGGCGGGGATGGTGGCGTTCGCCCGGGGCGACTATCAGACCGCGCTGGCCGAATGGCGGCCGCTGGCCGAGCAGGGTCAGGCCGAGGCGGAGTTCAATCTGGGCGTGTTGTACGACGGCGGCTTGGGGGTCGAACAGAGTCCCGCCCTCGCCGCGCATTGGTATCGGCGAGCCGCCGAACAGGGGCATGCCAAGGCCCAGTTCAACTTGGCGGTGCTGTACGCCAACGGTTTGGGGGTGGTGCGGGATATGGCGGAAGCCGCCCGGTGGTATGAGCGGGCGGCGGTCCAGGGGCAGGTCGAAGCCCAGTTCAACTTGGGCGTGCTTTACGAGGATGGCTCGGGCGTGGCTCCGAGCCACGTTCGCGCCGCGTACTGGTATCGATTGGCCGCCTATCAGGGCCACACCGTGGCTCAGAACAACCTCGGGATCTTGTACGAGAACGGGCGAGGTGTGCCCCAAGACGGCGTGACCGCCTATGCCTGGTACGACGTGGCGGCCGGGAACGGCAACGCCAAGGCGCGCTTCAATCGCGAGCGGCTCGCCGAAAGCCTGACCCCGGAACAGGTGCTGGAAGCCCGGCAACTGGCCGCCGAATTCGCCAAGCGCTACCGGAGTTGGCCCAAGGGCTGAAAGCGGCTACCACCACGCCAGAAAACCCAGCGGTGAACGGGTCGCGGCGACGCTGACGATATAGCCGAAGACGACCAAGGAGCCGATGAAAGCCGCGCCGCGAACCGGCTTGGTCGATCCGCGCTTGAGGGCGATGCTGCCGAGGACGATGTAAACGATCAGGCCCAGGACCTTGGCGGTCAGCCAGCCCTGCGCGAACGGATATTGGCGCAGGATCACCGCCAGGCCGATGGCGCTGGCCAGCAATACCGCATCGATGACGTGCGGCACGATTCGGACCCAGCGCCGCCGCAGTTGCGGCGATTCCGCCAGCATCCAGATCCCGCGCAGCACGAACAGGCATAAACTCAGGGCGACGGTGGTGAGATGGAGGTGTCTGAGGGCGCTGTACACGGTTCGCTTCTCCGCTTCGCTGCGTTGGTTGCGCTATAGTTAACCACTACGGTCGGCTATTCTGGAGGTACGCATATGCCCATGCATGTCTGTAACGGCGCAACCTTGATGTGCAGCTTCGGTGTCGCGCCCAGCGTTTTCACGGTGCTACCGATCAACCGGACTCTGACCAGCAACATGCCGGCGGCGAATATCATGGATCATATTCCCATGGTCAACATTCTGCCGTTCGGGATGTGCATCACGCCGACCAATCCCGCCGTGGCGGCGGCCACGGCGGCGGCCATGGGCGTGCTGACGCCGATGCCGTGCATACCCGTCACCCCCGCGCCGTGGGTGGTGGGGTCGCCGACCGTGCTGCTGGGCAACATGCCGGCCCTCAACAACACCTCGACCTTGATGTGCACCTGGGGCGGCGTGATCACGGTGACCGTGCCCGGCCAGATCACCGAGATGATTCCCTGAGGAAACGCGAGGAAACGCGAGGAAACGCTCAGCCGGCGCCGGGGTGTGGGGTCGCCCGGGTTCGGCGGGTCGGCGTGGCGGTCCAGGGATCGTCGGGCCAAGGGTGTTTGGGATAGCGGCCCTTGAGTTCCTTCTTGACTTCGGCGTAGGTGCATTCCCAGAAACCGCGCAAATCCTGGGTGACCTGAATCGGCCGCTGGGCCGGCGACAGCAGGTGCAGGGTCACCGGGATTCGACCCTCGGCGATGCGCGGCGTATCGGCCAGCCCGAACAGCTCCTGCAACTTCACCGCCAGCACCGGCGGCTCGCCCGGCGAGTATCGCAACCGGATTCGGGAGCCGCTGGGCACGAGAAGATGGGTCGGGGCCAGTTCGTTCAGCCGCGCCCGCCCACGGCCATCGACCAAACCGTGCAAGGCCGCCGCCAAATCCAGCCGTTGCAGATGCTCGCGCCGGGTGACGCCGTCCAGCCACGGTCCCAGCCAGCCGTCCAGATGCGCGGCGAGCCCGGCGTCGGACAGGTCCGGCCAGCCCTCTTCGGGGAACCAGTGGCGCAGCGAGGCTATTCGCGCCCGCCAATCCTGCAACTCGGCGGTCCACGGCAGGCTGTCGAGACCCAGTTGGCGCACGCCCGCCAGCATCGCCCGGCGCAGCGCTTCCGGATCGGCGTCGGTCAGCGGTCCGCCGTCGATCACCAGCGCGCCCAACCGCCGTTCCCGGCGGGCGACCACTGCCGCCTGCCGCTCGTCCCAGCCGACCTCCCGAACGGTTCGGATGCGGGCGGCGAGATGCCGCGTCAGATCGGCCGGGTCGACCGGCGCTGCCAGCCAGATCCGGCCTTCGCTGGCGCCCGCGTCCAGTTGCGCCGCCACCAGCCAGTCGCGATTCAGCAGCGGGTCACCGGTCGCCAGCCGCGCGCCGCGCCCGTTGGCGAGCAGATAGCGCTCGCCGCCGCCGTCGCGCCGTCGCGCCACCCGGTCGGGATAAGCCAGCGCCAGCAGCAGCCCGACCGCCGTCGATTCCAGCGGCGCTTCGCGGTTGCCCGCGAGTTGCAACAGTTGCCGCCAGCGGCGCGCCGCTCGATCGGCGCGGGCGCAGGCCGTCGGATCGGCTCCCCGGCGCCGCGCGCCCTCGCGCCCGTCGCGGCGGAACGCCCGCAAGGCGTCCAGGCGAGCCGTGACATCGCCGCCGAAAGCGTGCTCGCCGCGCAGCAGATCGCGCTCCTCCAGCAAAGCGGCCAGATCGGCGGCCAAATCGCCCAGGCCGAGCGCCGCGCCGCGCCGCAGCAGGTGCGCCAGTCGCGGGTGGGCCGGCAGCTCCGCCAGCTCGCGCCCGGTCGGGGTGATGCGGCCCTGTTCGTCCAACGCCTCCAGGTCGGTCAGCAGGTCGCACGCCTGAGCCAGCGCACCGGGCGGCGGCGGGTCGAGCCAAGCCAGCGTCGCGGCGTCGGCCACGCCCCATTGCGCCAGTTCCAGCGCCAGCGGCGCCAAGTCGGCGTCGAGCATTTCCGGGTTCCGATGCGGCCGCAATCGCTGTTGGGTGGCTTCGTTCCACAGCCGGTAGCAGACGCCCGGTCCCAGCCGCCCAGCCCGGCCGGCCCGCTGCTCGGCGGCGTCGGCCGAAACCCGGACCGTTTCCAGTCGGGTCAGGCCGCTGCGCGGATCGAAGCGCGGGACGCGGGTCCAGCCGGAATCGATCACGATGCCGACCCCTTCGATGGTCAGGCTGGTCTCGGCGATGGGCGTGGTGAGCACGATCTTGCGCCGGCCGTCGGGATCGGGCTGAATGGCCCGCTGCTGGTCGGCGTCGGGCAGATCGCCGTACAGCGGCACTACCAGCAGGTCGGTCCGGGCCGATTCCGCTTCCAGCCGGCGCAGGACTTGGCGGATTTCGCCGCTCCCCGGCAGGAAGACCAGAAGATCGCCGGAATCGCGATCCAGCGCGTCCAGTACGGCGCGGACCACGATGGCGAGATCGAGGCCGTCGGGATCGCGCGGCAAGTAATGCCGGGTGACCGGATGGGCTTGGCCCGCGCTGGCGATGATCGGCGCGTCGCCGAGCAGCCGGGCGACCGCCGCGCCGTCCAGGGTGGCCGACATCACCAGCACCCGCAGGTCCTCGCGCAAACCGCGCTGGCTGTCCAGGCAGAGGGCGAGCGCCAGATCGGCGTGCAGGCCGCGCTCGTGGAACTCGTCGAAAATCACCAGCCCCACCCCCTCCAACGCCGGGTCCCGTTGCAGCCGGCGGGTCAGGATGCCTTCGGTCAGCACCTCGATGCGGGTCTGGCGCGAAACCCGGCTGTCGAAGCGAATCCGATAGCCCACGGTTTGACCGATGGATTCCCCCAGCAGGTCGGCCATCCGCGCCGCCGCCGCCCGCGCCGCCAGCCGGCGCGGTCCCAGCAACAGGATGGTTTGGCCGGCCAGCCAGGGTTCCTCCAGCAGCGCCAGCGGCACGCGGGTGGTCTTCCCGGCGCCGGGCGGGGCCTGCAACACCAGGGCGGCGGAAGCGCGCAACGCGCCGCAAATCGCCGGCAGCGACGGTTCGATGGGCAAGACGGCCGTCGCGCCGGTCGCGGCCGAACGAGGGGACGCGGTCACGATTCCAGCAAGACGGCGGGGCGCCGAGCGGTTGCCCGGTCGCTTCGTTGCAATGCGGCGTGCATTTCGGGAGCGGTTTGACTATGGTTAAAAAACAAAGCGTTCGGATTTGGCCGGCTCGCCGTGTTCAGCCGCGCGCCGATCTATCACTGCCAGCCACCACCCGAGGATATCACCGGATGAGCATTGTGACCGATTTGCTGGCCAAGCCTGGCGTCATCGCCGCCGGCGAATACGCTTACCGGGGCGACCGGTTTTCCTATCGGGGCGCCTTGAGCGAGGAGCACGCCCGCATGGCGTCCATCATGTGCCGCGCCACCACCATGAGCGTCAACATGGAGGGCAGCATGCTCGAAAGCCTAGAGCCCAACAGCGGGCTTCTGCCGCCGCGCGGCTGGGTGGTGCACGGTCCCGATTATACCGTTTGCGTGATCGCCAACGTCTTTTGCCTGCTCGATAACAGCAAGGGTTCGATCAACGATCTGATCGGCTCCATGGGCCGGGCGCTGGCCGATGTGCCAACCGACCTTGTTTAAACTTGATTTCATTGCCGATGAAGGGGCGAGGAGAAGAACCCATGACCACACTCGACGATTTGATGCGCTTGCCGGGCGCGATGGCCGCCTTCGAGTTCCGGGGCAGCGGCGAACTGCTGGACCACCGCATCGCCTTTCCCGACCGGATCAACGAATCGATCCTCGATCTGCTGGCGCACATGTGCGCGGCCAACACCAGCATCGCCACCATGCAGGCGCGCGGCTGGGAGAAGGTCACCGGCATGAAGGGCTTCTATCCCATTCAGGAGTTTACCCTGATCGGGTTCGATTGGTCGGTGGTGGTGAGCGGCCTGCAACGCGAGCAGTACAAGCAGGCCGGCAAGTTTAGCCTGCCGCCGTTCATGGGGGTGGTCATGGCCAACGAGAAAGCCGACTACGAGGCCGCCTACGCGGCTTTGGAACGGTAGGGGACGCCGCGATGAGCATGATTCGACGGCTGCTGGCGTTAGACGGCGTGAACGTCGTCTGCCATTTTCGCGACGACGGCTATTTGATCGAAGGCTACGGGCTGATGAGCCACAACGACATGGGCCGGTTGGCGCAATTCGCCCACGATTACCGGCGCATCGCCCAGGGCAACGCCGACCAGCTGGCGATGTTCACCGGCATGCGGGGGTGGACCCCGCCGCACGGTTGGATCATTCGCGGCGCCACCCAGTCGATGTGCGGCGTCGCCAATCTGGTCTGCGTGGTGGATAGCGTCGGCGCGCCGCTGAACGAAATTCTGATGGAATTGCGGGAGGTTTCTCACTGGTAGGTCTGGAATCATCGGCCGGCCATCCGCTCTAATCGGTAGATGCATTCGATGGTTGTTGTTTTATCACGGCAAAATCAGTGGCTATTTTGATACTTTGTTGGTATGCTGATACGATTCTATACGCCATCCCAGAGCCTCAGGTTGTACCTTTCCATGTCAAAGCGGATTTTTTTTCCTCTGTTGGTTTGCCTGTTGTCGGGCGCCTGCGCGCTCGATGCCCCACTGGTGTCGGCGCAAGCCGCCGCCGGTCAGTCGCCGGAAACGGCGGGGCGCGCCGCCGATTCGGCCGGCCCGGCCCCCGCGCCGGTTCTGGCCAGCCTCCGAGCCGATCCAGCCCAAGACCAGGACGCGCGGGAAGACGACGTTGAGCCGGATCTCCCCGCCAGCTCCCAGGAGGAGTCGCCGGCCGCTGCCGTCCCCGCCGCGCCGCCGCCGCTGCCCCCCTGTCCGGCCAGTGCCGGCGGACTCGAAAATCGCGTCGCCGGCCAGATCTGTCAGCGGATTCGGATCGAGCCCCGGCCCACCCAAATATCGGTCCAAAATCATGCCGTGCGCCAGTTGGAGTACTTGGTCTCCTTCTACGCGCAACGCGATTATCGGCCGGCTTGGCTGAGCGCCGCCGGCAGCCCCTCGCCGGCGGCCGACGAGCTGCTCAAGGCGGTGGGAGAGGCCGACCGCGAGGGGTTGCGCGCCGCCGACTACGACCGCGGCCATCTGCAAAAGCTGCTCGCGGCGCTCCAGCAGGGTGGCGGTGCGGCCGACCCCGAGCGCTTGGCCGATTTCGATTTGCTGCTCACCGACACCTTCCTGACGTACGCCAACCATCTGTTGGCGGGTCGGCTGCCGCCCCGGAAAGTCGATCCCGAGTGGGCCATCAAGCCCCGTTCCCGCGATCTCGCCGAGGTGCTGCGCGAGGCGCTTGCCGACGGCAAGGTCGCCGAGTCGCTCCGCGCGCTGACCCCGAAGGGCAAGGGCTACACCCAATTGCGCGAGGTGTTGCAGCGCTATCGCAAGGTCGAGCAGGACGGCGGCTGGCCGATGGTGAGCGGCGCGCTGGGACCCGGCGCGCAGGGCGTCCAGGTGCGAAACTTGCGGGTGCGGCTGCAAGCCAGCGGCGACTTGACCGAGGGTGACGCCGGCAAGAATCCGGTGTACGACAAGGCGGTCGCCGATGCGGTGCGCCGCTTTCAGAAGCGGCACGGCCTGGCGGAAACCGGAACCGTCAGCGGTTCCACCCTGACGGCCTTGAACGTGCCCGTGTCCAAGCGCATCCGGCAGGTCGAGCTGAATCTGGAACGCTGGCGCTGGCTGCCGGACGAGTTCGGTTCGCGCTACATCCTGGTCAACATCCCCAGCTTCAAGATGAACGTGATCGAAAACGGCAAGCGGGTGATGGAGGCCAAGGTCGTGGTGGGCCGGCAGGAGCGACAGACCCCGACCTTCACCGCCAAGATGGCGTATCTGGTGATGAGCCCGAAATGGTACGTGCCGCGCTCCATCGCCGTGAAAGACAAGCTGCCGCAGCTCAAGCGCAATCCCTACGCCTTGGCCCGGCAGAATATCCGCATCTACAACAGCTCCGGCCAGCAGATCAATCCGGGCGCGATCAATTGGAAGGCGGTCGGCGAAGGCAATTTCAACTACCAGTTGCGCCAGGATGCCGGTCCCCGCAACGCGCTGGGCGGGATCAAGTTCATGTTCCCGAACCCGTACAACGTCTACCTGCACGACACGCCCACCCGCGGTTTGTTCAGCCAAAACCAGCGCACCTTCAGCTCCGGCTGCATCCGGATCTCCAATCCGGTGGAATTGGCCGAGTACCTGCTCAAGCACGACCCGAAGTGGAGCCGGCAAGCGATCCAGGCCGCCGCCGCCAGCGGCAAGCAGCGGGTGGTCAACCTGCCGCAACAGGTTCCCGTTTTTCTGCTGTACTGGACGGCTTGGGTGGACGAAGATGGTCTGGCGAATTTCCGGGACGACATCTACAGCCGCGACAAGCCGCTGGTTCGGGCCTTGTATCAGGAAGCCGGCGGTCCCAGCAGCAAAGGCGCCTAGTTCGGCCCACGGAGTGCCCGTGATCCCCCGATCCTCGCGGTCGGGGGATTTTGTTTTGGCGGAGCGGCGGCGGATGCGCGTGGCGTTGGGCGTTCAATACGATGGTGCCGGGTTCCGGGGCTGGCAGGCCCAGCGGCCCGGCGTGCGGACGGTGCAAACCTGTCTGGAACGGGCGCTGAGCCGGGTCGCGAATCACCCGGTCAGCTCGATTTGCGCCGGCCGGACCGACGCCGGGGTGCACGGTGTCGGTCAAGTGGTGCATTTCGACACTGCGGCGGCGCGCTCGGCCCGGTCCTGGATCTTGGGCGGCAACGCCCATCTCCCGCCGGATCTCAGCCTGAGTTGGGCGCGCGAGGTGCCCGAGGATTTCCATGCCCGGTTCTCGGCGCTGGCCCGCCGCTACCGCTACCTGATTTACGACCGGCCGCACCGCTCGGCGTTGTGGCGACAGCGAGCGACCTGGTGCTATCGGCCGCTCGATGCCGAGCGGATGCACGCCGCCGGCCAAGCCTTGGTCGGCGAACACGATTTCAGCTCCTTTCGCGCCGCCGAGTGCCAAGCGCGGCATCCGGTTCGGGAAATCCGCGAGCTGACCGTGCGCCGACGGGGCGCCGGCGTGGTGCTGGAGGTGGAAGCCAACGCCTTTCTGCATCACATGGTCCGCAATATCGCCGGCGTGCTGCTGGCTATCGGCGCCGGCGACCGGCCAATCGAGTGGGCGCGGGACGTGCTGGAGCGGCGCGACCGGACCCAGGGCGGAGTGACGGCGCCGGCCGACGGTTTGTACCTGCTGGCGGTGCGTTATCCCGAGCGGTTCGATCTGCCGGCGAATGCCGGGATCGCGCCGGGTTTCATAGAGCCGTTTGAGGATGTTGACCCATGCGAGAGACCTTGCAGCCCGGCTTGACCGGCGAGTTCGAATTCGTGGTGCCGATCACCAAGACCGTTCCCCATCTGTACCCGGAAGCGCCGGAGTTTCAGGCGATGCCGGACGTGTTCGCGACCGGCTTCATGGTGGGGCTGATCGAATGGACCTGCATTCTGGCGCTGATGCCACATCTGGATTGGCCGAGCGAGCAGTCGGTCGGGACGCATGTCGACCTGAGCCACACGGCGGCGACCCCACCGAGTTTCACGGTGAAGGTGCGAGTTCGCCTGGAGCGGGTGGAAGGCAAGAAGCTCACCTTCTCGGTGGAAGCGCACGATGGCGTCGAGCCGATCTGTCGGGGCACGCACCAGCGGTTCGTGATCGACGCCGCCAAGTTCAACGCCAAGGTGGCAGAGAAAGCCGCCGGGCGCGGTTAGCGCGCCGCGATGATCGGTTCCCGGACGCCGTCGCCCTCATGCGTCGCCCGCTCGCGGTATCGGCGACGGTCGCGCTGATCGTCGGGGGCGTTCTGATGGCGCTGATGGCGGCTGGCGAGAATTTGATTTACTTCCCCCAACCGCTCGATCCGACCGACCGGCAGAAAATTTTGGCCCGTTATCCTCGGGCGGCCGAAGTATTGATCGCGGCGGCCGACGGCGTGCGGTTGCACGGCTGGCGCGTCCCCGGCGGGACGGGTCCGGCGCGACCGCTGGCGATCTATTTCGGCGGCAACGCCGAAGAAGTCTCCTGGATGCTCGAATTCGCCGAGGTCTTCGCCGGGTGGGATTTGGCCCTGGTCAACTATCGGGGTTACGGGCTGAGCGCCGGCAAGCCGAGTCAGCGGGCGTTGCTGGGGGACGCGCTGACGGTTTACGACCATTTTATCGGTCAGCCCGACATCGATCCCGCCCGCGTGATCGTGATCGGGCGCAGTCTGGGCAGCGGCGTCGCCACCAATCTGGCCAGCCGGCGACCGGTGCGCGGCGTCTTGCTGGTCGCCCCGTTCGACAGCATCACCGAGGTCGCGCGCCATCTTTACCCGTTCCTGCCAGTTCGCTTGGCGCTGGGCGACCTGTACGATTCGGCCGCGCTCGCGCCGTCGATCACCGCGCCGTTGCGGATGATTGTCGCCTCCCACGACGAAGTCATTCCCACCCGGCATTCGCGGCGCCTGTTCGACCTTTGGGGCGGCCCCAAAGACGTGGTGACCATCGCGAACGCCGGCCACAACGATCTCCAGCAGCACCGCGAATACTGGCAGGCGATCCGGGACTTTCTCCGCCGTTAGCGGTTGCGGGATGGAGACGCCGGGATCAATTTGGCCGTCCGCTCAAGCGGTCGGGGCCGGCGAATCCCGCTTCCCCAGTTCCCGATGACGAAAGCAGTCGATGGTGTGATCGTTGACCATGCCGGCCGCTTGCATGAAGGCGTAGCAAATCGTGGGACCGACGAACGAAAAACCGAGCCGTTTCAGATCGCGGCTCATCGCCTCCGCTTCCGCCGTGCGCGCGGGGACTGCCGCCGGCGAGCGCCAAGCGTTTTGCCTGGGTTCGCCATCGACGTAGCGCCAGAGAAACGTGTCGAGGGCGCCGTGCCGCTCCCGCAGCGCCAGATAGGCTCTGGCGTTGTTGACCGCCGCTTCGATCTTCAGGCGGTTGCGCACGATGCCGGGATCGGCGAGCAATTCTGCGATGCGCCGCTCGTCGTAGCGGGCGATCAATTCCGGGTCGAAACGGTCGAACGCTTGGCGATAGTTTTCCCGCTTGCGCAGGATGGTCAGCCAACTGAGGCCGGCTTGCGCGCCGTCCAGGACCAACATCTCGAACAACCGGTGGTCGTCGTGGACCGGAACGCCCCACTCTTCGTCGTGGTAACGGACATAGAGGGTATCGGCACCGCACCAAGCGCAGCGTTCCAGGTTCATTCGAGCGGTGTCCGAGGCGGCGGTTTGAAGAAAGTAGCGACGACCACACGCTACGTCAGCCTGCGGGCGGGTGTCAACGGATCATCGCGGAGGGGGCTTTAGCATGTGCGGTCGTTTCATTCAGGCGGAGTCTGGCCGAGCCTTGGCCGAGCGACTCGGGTTGCCGCTGCCGGCCGATTATTCGCCGCGCTACAACGTGGCGCCAAACCAGTCGGTGCTGGCTCTCCGCGCCGCCGCCGACGGCGGTGATCGGGAATGGGCCTGGCTACGCTGGGGTTTGGTTCCGAGCTGGTCGCCGGAGCCGCGCTCGAAGTACAGCACCATCAACGCCCGCGCCGAGACGGTGGCCGACAAGCCCGCCTACCGCCAAGCCTTCCGCCAACGGCGCTGCCTGATTCCCGCCGACGGGTTTTACGAATGGCGAAAGATCGACAGCCGCAAGCAGCCCTACTGCATCGGCTTGGTCGAGAGCGAGCCGTTCGCGTTCGCCGGCTTGTGGGAGCGCTGGGAGCGGGAAGGGCAGGTTGTCGAATCCTGTACGCTTGTGGTGACTCAGGCCAACGCGCGCATCACTGAAATTCACGACCGGATGCCGGTGATTCTGGACCCGGCGGATTACGACGCTTGGCTGGACCCCGCATTGCAAGGTGCGGCCCGGCTGTTGCCGCTGCTGCGACCGTATCCGGCCGAACGCATGACGCTCTGGCCCGTGGGGCTGTCGGTCAATCGGCCCGCCAACCAAGGGCCTGAACTGATGGCGCCGGTTTAGAGCGATCCTTCGAAGATTCTTGAAATCGATTTTATCCAGCTCAACTTTTTTATCTGTTTTTTCAGATATCTCTTTTATCGTATAGTAAAGTTGCGGCCGGGATTTTGATATGCTATAAAGCAGATATCTCTTTTTGCGTATAGGAGTGAAGCCATGGTCCTCGTCCCCTTCTACGGCAATGCCGTGTCTGGTAACCAACGCTTCGACCGGCCCGCACTACAGAACAAGCTCCTGCGTACGCTGGCGAGCAGCGGCGGCGTCAAGATGTTCGGCCTGCGCCGCATCGGCAAATCGACTCTGCGTCTCTACGTCATCGAGCAGATGAAGGCGGCCAGCAAACCTGTGGCGTTTGTCGATGCCCAAGGCCTGAAATCGATTCAGGATTTGCTTGGCGAACTGCTCGGCGCGCTGCCCAAGGAGTCGGACCTGAAAGGCCGCGTGCTCGGTTTCATCGCCAAGGACAGCCCGATCAGAAAAGTTCTGGAGGCGCTGGCGAGCGGCACCAAGACCGGCGAGGCTCTCGTATCGGCGTATTGGCGGGAGGCGTACAACGGTATCCGCGACGCCTTGCGCGCAACCTCGATGCCGCCGCTGCTGGTGATCGACGAATTTTCTTTCCTGTTGAAGAACATCCTGGAGCGAAACCCGAAGGAGGGGCGAGAGGAAATCGATCAACTGCTGGCCGCGATGCGCGAATGGCGCGAAGCGGGCATGAAGATGCTGCTGACCGGCTCCATCGGCGTCACCGCCCTGTCGCGCCGCTATGGGCTTGGCCGCGAGCATCTCAACGACCTGTTGCCGTTCGACGTACCCGAACTGGCCGAGGACGAAGCGCGCGAGTTCATTCGCCTTGCGACGGCGGAACCCTCGCAAGGTCGCTGGACCGACGAGCACACGCGCGAATTTCTCAAGCAGTCCGGCGTGCTGTATCCGAGTTTTCTGGTCAAGGGCCTGCTGGAGATCGGCGTCGAATCGCCCTCGCCACCCGACTATTTCGCCGAGGTCTTCGCCAAAAACGTGCGCCCGGTCCTGCACGACGATTTCTACAACCAGTTCAACAAGCGCTTCAAAATCTATGGCGAGATCGACAAGGACGGTCAAAGAAGGCTGGTGGTTCCGGTCCTGAAACGGATCATGGACGCGGCGGACGGAATCCGGCTGGACGACCTCGAACTGGCCGAAGGCTACTCCCGCATCGACCTGGCGGAGTTCCTGGATATGTTGGTCGAGGATGGCTTCATCTATTTCACCGAAGACGCCGACGCGAATCGGACTTGGGTGCCGGCGTCGCGGCTGGCCCGGTTGTGGTGGAAGCGGTCGCGGCTGGCCTGATGAACGCGCCCGCCGCTCCGCTCGTCCAGACCTTCTTGACTCATCGGATGACGGACGAGGCCATCCGCACGCTCGCCACCGGCCGCGAGAAGGAAACCGGGCGAATCATGGACGCCGTTCGGCGCAGCTTCGGGGCTGCGCCGGGCGCGTTGCAGCACGTCGCGATTTACGGCCCTCGCGGGTTCGGAAAATCCTTCGTGGCCCGTCTGGTGCAGATCGAGACTGCGGACTTCGCCGCCGCGCGGGATGTGCCCATCCCCTTCGTGCTGCTGCCGGAAGAGCAGCATAACCTGACGCGCAATCCGCATGCGCTTCCGGCCTACATCGCCCACAAGGTCGCCGACTTGCGCACCGGCGAGGATCGAAGCTGGGCGGGGGCGATGTTCCAGTGGCCCGATCCCGAGAAAGAGGCCCACCAGTGGGGCGAGGCGGTTGATCGGCTCGAACGCGAACTGGATCGGTCTTTGCCAGAGGGCCGGGGCATGGTCGTGGTGGTGATCGAGAATTTCGATGTTCTCCTCGCCAGCGTCTTCAAGGAGGATGCCGCCGAGCAGCGCCTGCGCAAGTGGCTGGATCGTCCGCGCAACCGGATCATGTTGATCGCCACGGCGACCGGCTCGGTGGATATGGATTACGACCGTCCCCTGTTCCAGGCTTTTCAGTCGATCCGCCTGGAACCCTGGTCGCAGGATACCTGCATCCTCTATTTCAACCGTCGTCGCGAGGCGGAGCAAAAGCCGCCGCTCGACCCGGCAGCGGAGGCCAAGGCGCGAGCCGTGGCCGATTTCATCGGCGGCAATCCGCGCCTGGCGCAACTGTTAGCCGACGTGCTGGAAACGCAGGATGCGCTGTCGGTCGCCGCCACCATGGACGCGCTGGCCGACAAGCTCGCGGACTATTACCGGCGCCGCATCGACGATCTGCCCGCCCTGGCCCAGGGCTTGTTCGATGCGCTGATCCGGGGCGGCGAACCGGCGTCGCAGACCGAGCTGGCCCAGCGCGTCGGTGCGGGGGGGCAAAGCACCATCGCCCGGGTCATGCAGGATTTGCAGCGCGCCGACATCATCCGGGGCTTGCCCGCGCTGGACGGCCGCGAAACGCTCTACCGCGTCACCGACCGGGTGTTCGCGCACTTCTACCGGCTGCGCCAGGGTCAACAGCTCGCGCTGCAAACGCCGCTCGCCACCATTCTCGATTTTTTGCGCGCCTTCTACTCGCGGGACGAACAACGGGTGCAGGCGATGCGGCACCTGAATGCGGGCCAGCCCGCCGAAGCCCGGATTTTTGCTGACTTGGCCTGCGAAGGTGTGCCGGCGGGCAATGGGTTTAATGGCTACTTTCGGAACTTCGACCGGCGACTGAAGCCGGTCGCAAGCTGCTGTGGCGAGGCGATTCCGGTACCCATCGAGCAGATTCTGCGCGATCTAAAAGATCATCCCGAAGACATCGCTCATCAAATTGGTCAGTGGAAGCCAGCAACGCCCATCGCCAAAGCCGCTGGCGCGATCATTGCCGCTCAGGCGCTTGCCCGTATGGGGTTGGTGGACCAGTCCGACGAGCGGCTGACCGGAGAAATCGCGGCGAACCCGGATGCGGCGGCGCAAGTGCTGCTCCAGTTCGAGCGAGGTATTTTGCTGTTCAACCTGAGCGGCGACAAAGCCGGCGCAAACCGTTGCTTGGCGACGGCCGGAGCGGCCATCCCGACTGAACTGCCCGAATCCTTGCAAGCATTGGCGTTCCATTGTCGCGCCTTTTCGCTCGGCGAGTCGGGTCGGCACGAGGAAGCCATCGGGACGGCGCGCGAAGCCGCCGATCTGGCCGCCCAGGCCGGGGATATCGGCGGGCGGGCCGTGGCCCTGCGACTTGTCGCCTTTTCGCTCGGCCAGTTGGGACGGCACGAGGAGGTGATCGAGACGGCGCGACAGGCCGCCGCCCTGGCTGCCCAAGCGGGGGATGTCGGCGGACAGACCTTAGCCTTGCGCCTTGCCGCCTTTTCGCTCGGCCAGTTGGGACGGCACGAGGAGGTGATCGAGACGGCGCGACAGGCCGCCGCCCTGGCTGCCCAGGCGGGGGATGTCGGCGGACAGGCCATAGCTTTAGGAGTTGCCGCGTGGTCGCTCGGCGATTTGGGACGGCACGAGGAGGTGATCGAGACGGCGCGCGAGGCCGCCGGTCTCGCCACCCAGGCGGGGGATGTCGGCGAACAGGCCGAAGACCTGCTATATGCCGCGTGGTCGCTCGGCCAGTTGGGACGGCACGAGGAGGCCCTGGCCGCCGCCCTAGAGTCTTTCGCGCTCGCTCGATCCGTATCGGATAGCTTTAATATCCGATACGGGGCAATTGCAGCGATCAAGGCTGCTGCGCATGTACCCTCGCCCGAGGCCATCGACGCCTTTGCCATCTGGGTGGCGGAGGATGAGAAAACGCCGCAAGACGAAAAGGAGCCCGACTGGAGAGATAGGCTTGGATACCTGTTTGCGGCCGCAACCCGTGCGCGTGCCTGGGAAGTGCTGGATAAATTGCTTGGTGATGATGCGGGCCGACTGGCTGGCGAACACCTCTTCAACGGGCCCGCCGTCGGTGCGGCCATCGCTCGCACGGCGGCGGCGGAAGGTCGGGCGGCGGGCTTCGAGGCCGCCCGAGGCGTATTGCCGCGCGTGGTGCGCCTCTGTGGCCTGCTCAAAAATCCGGACCTTTCCCCGAATTCCGCGCTCTCCGAGATCGTGTCCACCTTCGCGCGGGATTGCCGGGACCCCGGCCTAATTCGCGATGTGGCGGGATTGTTGACCCCGGAATTGGACCCAAATGCACCCAAGCAGGCCTCCCTGTTAGAAGCGCTCGCGCAGGTGGACGAAGCGAAGAACCCGCAGGCGGTGCTGGCGCGGATGGACCCGGACGTCGCGCTCTGGGTGCGGCGCATCCGGGATTTGCCCGAACCGACCGAAAAACCACGGCGCCGCCGAACGCGGAGCGAATGACGGAGCCGCAACGAGGCGATCCCTGCCCACGCGAGACAAGCCGATGAAACGAATTCTCTTTTTGTGTACCGGTAACTACTACCGGAGCCGGTTTTGCGAGGAATATTTCAACCATGGAGCGAAGTGTCGCGGTTTGTTCTGGCGTGCAGATTCGCGGGGATTGGCGCCCGACGTGACCGTTTTCCGCAATCCCGGACCCCTATCACCGAAAACGCTGGAGGCGCTTCGAGAACTGGGGGTCGATCTCGGCGACCGTCCTCGCTATCCGCTGGCGGCGCGTTCCTCGGATTTCGCTCGGGCGGATCGAGCCATCGCCCTGAGCCGACGCGAGCATGAGCCCATGGTGGAATCGTTCTTTCCGGCTCACCGGCCGCTCGTCCGGTATTGGGAGGTTGCCGATGTCGAGATCGAATCTCCCGCCAGCGCCATCGAGAAAATGATCGAGTTGATCGAGCGATTGCTCCAGGAAATCCAAGCGGGCGAGCCAGAAACGATCTGAACTTTTAAATTACGACAGTCATTTATTGATACATTTCATCGGTTATAATATAATGAATGTGTATCTCTTGGTTCCAAGTTGTGTTGGCGTTTTAAGTCGGCTGATTTCGCTCGATTTACGGAGGGCGCAAGATGATCGGTAGCGCGATAAATTCTGGTTTCGCGAGCATTCAGTCGGGCATGAAGCTGATGGATAGCAGCGCGCAAACCATCGCCCGCCAAACGGTCGCCTCGTCCGATTCGGGTGATCGGGCGAGCGGCGGACAGCCGCCGGAGGGGTCTTCGCTGATTTCCGCGACCGGCGACGTGACCCGCGCCTTGATCGAGCGGCGTCAGGCCTTGTACCAGGTCCAGGCCGGAGCCAAGATCGTTCAGACCAGCGACAAAGCGCTGGGCAGCCTGCTCGACGCGATGGCTTGAGCGCCGCGCTGGCGCAAGTTCAGAACTCCGGCGATCTCAAGCGGCTTCCGCTACCAAAACGGTCGAAGCGCCGAACGGACGCGCTCGCCACGCGGCATTGAAAGGCTCGGCAGAGGGGAAATTTGGTCGGGGTGACAGGATTTGAACCTGCGACTTCTGCCTCCCGAAGGCAGCGCTCTACCAGGCTGAGCTACACCCCGACAGGGGAAGGAATCAATAGCGGCGATTCACCGCGAACCGGGCCAAACCGAGGAGCGCGTCCTTGGAGGGCGATTCCGAAAGCATCGGCAAGCTGGCGATGGCCCGCTCGGACTGTTCTGCGGCAAGACGGGCAGTATAGTCCAGCGCTCCGGTCGACTCAATAGTCCGGGTGACGATGTCGATGTGCTCCAATCCGCCCTGCTCGATGGCCGTGCGGATGATCTGCGCTTCCTCGGCCGTGCCCCGGCGCATGGCGTGGATCAGCGGCAGGGTGGGCTTGCCCTCGGCCAGATCGTCGCCGATGTTCTTGCCCAGCTCCGCGCTGGAGGCGCTGTAATCCAACACGTCGTCGATCAACTGAAACGCGGTGCCCAAGTGCAGCCCGTAGCGGGCCAGCGCCAGCTCCTCTTCGCGCGGCCGGTCGGCCAACACCGCGCCCAGTTGCGCCGCCGCCTCGAACAGCTTGGCGGTTTTGCGATAAATCACCGCCATGTAGCGCTCTTCGGTCGTGTCGGGGTCGTGGCAGTTGAGCAACTGCATCACCTCGCCCTCGGCGATGGTGTTGGTGGTGTCGGCCATGATTTCCATGACCCGCATGCTGCCGATGCCGACCATCATCTGAAACGAGCGGGAATAGAGAAAATCGCCCACCAGCACGCTGGCCTGATTGCCCCAGATGGCGTTGGCGGTTTCCCGGCCGCGCCGCAGGTCGGATTCGTCCACCACATCGTCGTGCAGCAGGGTGGCGGTGTGGATGAACTCGATGATGGCGGCGGCGTCGATGTGTCGGACGCCGGTGTAGCCGCAAGCCTGCGCCGCCAGCAGCACGGTGACCGGTCGCAGCCGCTTGCCGCCGCCGTCGATGATATAGCCGGCCAATTGATTGATCAGCGCCACATCCGATTGCAGTTGGCGACGGATCAGGGCGTTGACCGCTTGCAGGTCGTCCGCGATGGGATCGCGGATCTGTTCGATGTTCATGGGAAACGGTAGCTTGGAAGAAGACGCCCGCCATGCTACGGATTGGTTGCGGCAGGGTCAAGGCAAGCGCCTAACCGCCGTTATTGGCTGGAATTTGTTTGACCTCAGCCCGCCGCGCGGCTAGAATCGCATCCCTTTAGTCGGGACGGTCGAGTCGCTTTGGAGAATCGATAAATGTACGCTGTCATCAAAACCGGGGGCAAGCAATACCGGGTGGCCGAGGGCCAAACCCTCAAGGTCGAAAAGCTCGAAGTCGAGGAAGGCGCCTCCGTGGAGTTCGACGCGGTGCTGATGATCGCCGACGGCGACCAGGTCAAGGTCGGTGCGCCCTACGTCGAAGGGGCGCGGGTGAGCGCGACCGTCCAATCCCAAGGTCGCGGACCGAAGATCCGCATCGTCAAGTTCCGGCGCCGCAAGCACTACCGCAAGACCCAGGGTCACCGGCAGAGCTATACCGAGTTGCGGATCAGCGGCATCAGCGGATTTTCCGTGGCGCCGACGCTGCAGAAAGCGGAAGCCGCGCCGGTTCAAGAGGGCTGACACATGGCACACAAAAAAGCGGGCGGCAGCAGCCGCAACGGCCGCGACTCTCAGGCCCAACGCTTGGGCGTCAAACTGTTCGGCGGCCAATTGGCGCTGCCCGGCAACATCATCGTCCGGCAGCGCGGCACCAAATTCCATCCGGGCACGAACGTGGGTTGCGGCAAGGACTACACTTTGTTCGCCAAAGCCGAGGGCCATGTGACCTTCGAGGTCAAGGGGCCGTTCAACCGCAAATACGTGAGCGTCTACCCGGCGCAATGAGCCGCCGGGAAGCCGGGCGCAGCGAAAGCCCCGTTCGGGGCTTTTCTTTTGTCTCCGGTTCCGGGAGGGCGCCATGAAATTCGTCGATGAAGTCATCATCCGGGTCGAGGCCGGCGACGGCGGCGACGGCTGCGTCAGCTTCCGGCGGGAGAAATACGTCCCGCTCGGCGGCCCCGACGGCGGCGACGGCGGCGACGGCGGCAGCATCTACCTGCAAGCCGACGCCGAGCTGAACACCCTGGCCGATTACCGCTATACCCGGCTGTTCCGCGCCGAGCACGGCCAGAAGGGGATGGGCGCCAATTGCACCGGACGCGGCGGCGCCGATTTGACCGTGATCGTGCCGGTGGGCACTGTGGCCCACGACGCCGCCACCGGCGAGTTGATCGGGGATCTGGTCGAGCCGGGTCAGCGGTTGCGGGTGGCGCGCGGCGGCTTCCACGGCCTCGGCAACACCCGCTACAAGAGCAGCATCAACCGCGCCCCCCGCCAGTCCAAACCGGGCACGCCGGGCGAAGCCCGCGACCTGCGGCTGGAGTTGAAGGTCATCGCCGACGTCGGTTTGCTGGGGATGCCGAACGCCGGCAAATCCACCCTGATTCGCGCCGTGTCCGCCGCCCGGCCCAAGGTGGCCGACTATCCCTTCACCACCCTCCATCCCAACCTCGGCGTGGTGCGGGTCGGGCCGCTGAAAAGTTTCGTGATGGCCGATATTCCCGGCTTGATCGAAGGCGCGGCGGAAGGCGCGGGACTGGGCATCCAGTTTTTGCGCCATCTCTCCCGCACCCGGCTGTTGCTGCATCTGGTGGATGTCTCGCCCTACAGCGACAGCGGCGATCCGGTGCGGGACGCGCGGGTCATCCTCAAGGAATTGAAGCGCTACAGCCCGGAACTGGCCGCCAGGGAGCGCTGGCTGGTGTTGAACAAGCTGGACCTGGTGCCGGAAGACGAACGCAAGACGCTGGTTTCCAAAATCCGCCGCTCCTTGCGCTGGCGCGGGCCGTGGTTCGCCATTTCCGCGCTGTCGGGCGAGGGTGCGGACGCGCTGACGCGGGCGGTGATGGAACGGCTGGAGGAATTGCAGCGGGCGAAGGCGATCGCGGCGGAGCGGGAGGCGCCGGCGGCGGCCATGGAAGATGAGGCGGGCGATGTTCAACAAGACGCGTGAGCAGTTGGGCGCGGCCCAGCGCTGGGTGGTCAAGATCGGCAGCGCGATGATCACCAACGACGGGCAGGGACTCGACAGTTTTTCCATCGACGCCTGGGTGGCGCAGATGGCGGAACTGCATCGCGCCGGGCGCGAGTTGCTGTTGGTGACCTCCGGGGCGGTGGCGGAAGGAATGCGGCGGTTGAACTGGTCCCAGCGGCCGACCGCGCTCGCCGATCTGCAAGCGGCGGCGGCGGTGGGGCAGATGGGACTGGTGCAAGCCTGGGAGTCGGCGTTCGGACACCACGGCATCCAGACCGCGCAGATTCTGCTGACTCACGAAGATGCCGCCGACCGCCAGCGTTACCTCAACATCCGCAACACGTTACGCACCCTGCTCCGGCTGCGAGTGGTGCCGGTCATCAACGAAACCGACACGGTCGCCTTCGAGGAAATCCGCTTTGGCGACAACGACACGCTGGGCGCCTTGGTGGCGAATCTGGTCGAGGCGGAGCTGTACATTATCCTCACCGACCAGCAGGGCTTGTACGACAAAAATCCGCGCCAGTTTCCGGACGCGCGCATGATCCGCGAAGGAAGGGCGGGCGATGCGACGCTGGAAGTGATGGCGAGCGGTGCCGGTAACTTGGGCAGCGGCGGGATGTTGACCAAACTGCACGCCGCGACCAAAGCGGCGCGATCGGGCGCTTTTCCCTTGCTGGCCTGGGGCCGCGAGCCGGACGTGTTGCGGCGAGTCTCGGCCGGCGAAAACTTCGGGACTTTGCTGCGACCCAGCCAGAGTCCGCTGGCGGCGCGCAAGCAATGGCTGGCGGTGCAGTTGCAGGTCAAGGGCCGGTTGCACCTGGACGCGGGAGCGGTGCGGGCGTTGCGCGCCGATGGCAAGAGCCTGCTGCCGGTCGGAGTGACGGCGGTGGAAGGCCGGTTTGATCGCGGCGACTTGGTGGCGTGCCTGGACCCTTCCGGAGACGAAGTGGCGCGCGGCTTGGTGAATTACGATACCGAACGAGCCTTATTGCTGATCGGCAAGACCACTCGCCGGATCGAGGCGCTGCTGGGGCATGTGGATGACCCGGAACTGATTCATCGGGACAATCTGGTGCTGGTGTAATACCATTTCCTTATAGGTTTATTTTCCCAAGGCCGATATAATAAAAGGATAACCTGTCAGTGAAGCGATAGTTTCCCGACAGAGTTCGTTGAGTTGTTGGCAAACATTTTTTTGTAGATCGGCCAAGGTTTCAAAATTTAACCAACTTTCCTGTTTTTTCACATATTGCCAAACCCGCTCAATGGGATTGACGTCTGGGCTGTAAGCCGGTTGGAATAATAAGACCACATTCTCTGGAATTTCAAGCTTCTTGGCCTTATGAAAAGCGCCGTTATCTAATTGCACGACATTCAGTGATGCAGGATAAGCAGCAGCAAATTCGTTAAGAAACAGTTGAAAACAATCGCTATCCAAATGGGAAAACATCAGAAAAAAACTTTCGCCTGTTAAGGGCTCAACCGCCCCATAAGCGTACAAAGCTTCAAAAGGCCACTGGACCAAACCTCGGGGTTTGATCCCGAGCGCGGTAATCACCCGATACGTCAATGTTTTTAAACCGAATCGGCTTTCGTCCTGACACCAGTAACGGATTGGCTTGGGTTTTTGATCGTCAACTAATTGAAAAACATCTATTATTTCAAGCCGTTCGGGGAGCTTTTTTAAAGTCGACCACCGCCATTTCGGCCCGGAACCGGTGAGTGGGACGAGCGACTTTCAATTTGGCTTTCAGTTTATAACGAACCGTTTGATGCACCGTTTTATACGGAATTTCCAGGCCTTGTTCGTTTGCTAACCAGTCCCGAATCTCGCCATAACTCCGAAATCCATCCGGTTCTTGGAGTCGGATTTTCAAGGTCTCGAGAACCGACCCCGAGAGCGCTGGCCGTTTACCTCCTCGATAATTCCAAGCCAAGAGGCCCGATAAACCCTCTGCCTGATAGCGGACAAACCACCAGCGAATCGTTGATTCTGATCGACCTAACCAACTCGCTAAATCGGCTATATCTTTAACAAGGCCCGCCTTCCATACATATAAAGCATGAACCCGCTCTTTGAGTTCTGCTTTAACTTGGGAATGAATGATTGCTTTAAACCCCTCTACAGTTTCGGTAATTTCTATCAGTGACCATTTCATATTCATCGTTTAATTCTCTTGAACTGAAAGCTTATATTTTACTCAACAACCACCGGCTGAAAGCCGGTGGGTTGAAGT
>RRZT010122926.1_pt1 | contig 28238 bp, 23 predicted proteins | sample 2165551 | NCBI WGS metagenome assembly RRZT01 (sample SAMN10456910, study PRJNA506462) | wastewater metagenome | biome: wastewater; feature: sludge; material: wastewater sludge; isolation source: wastewater sludge with Escherichia coli K12::gfp cells carrying plasmid... | place: USA: Moscow, Idaho... | reverse complement strand
TGTTGAGGATCGGAATCGTGAGTTCCTTGAGGTCCACCTTGCGGCCACCAACCTCGAGGGTACCCTTGACGAGTTTGTTTCCTTTGAGGTAGTCGCGGATGAACTCCTTGAACATCTGGCCGACGGCGTCGGGGCCGCCAAACAGCCATTTTTCCATGCGCAGGAAGTTCTGCAAGGCCAGACGGTCGTCAAGAATATCGATCACGTCAGCGTACTTGCCGTAGTTCAGGATAAACGGCGAAGCCATCATGAACGACTCGTTGAGCACAGTGGCCGGTACATTGCCATGCACGGCAACCATTTTCTCCACGTCGGCTTCACCCCCCATGGTGAACATCAAGCCCTCGTGCGGCTTGTGATTCGCCTTGTAGGCGTCGAAATCGATCGGCGACACGGTCAGAACCAGGTGGCTGATCTTGTCCGGATTGAGCGTCGAGTAGGTGGTTGACATGGCGCCACCCTGGCAGATACCCAGCAGGGCAATCTTGTCGACACCATGGTACTTGCGAATGAAATCCACCGTATCGTCGAAGTAGCCGTTGATGTAGTCGTCGAGAGTGCGGAACTTGTCTACCTGACGCGGGTAACCCCAGTCGTTGAGGTAAACGTCGATACCCTGATTCAACAAATTACGGACCAGTGATCGATCAGGCTGCAGGTCGGCTACTTCGTAACCATTGATCAGCGGCGGCATGATCAGCAGCGGCGTCTTCATGATCTTCGACGGCTCGACCAGCGGATGATAATGGTAGACCTTGATGCCATCCTGCTCAAAGATGACGTCTTTTGGCGTGCTGCCGATATCGATGTCATCGTCAGTCAGATTGGTGAGATTGCTGACGCCCTTGGCGAGCTTCTCGTTCAGGGCAGCGGCTTCAGCCATGAGGTCAGCGGGAAGAATCTGGATTGGGAAAGAAAACATGGGTAGCACCCTCCTAACGGTCTATTAGCTTGTAAAGCCGATCAAAAACAACATTCAGGCTTCGGCTCACTCGCTCTTGGCACGCGCTACTGCTGCCTTGCGAGCCGCAACGCCGCCCTTGGCTGCAACTTGTGCTGCCGGAGGCAGTCCCTTTTTGAGCGCTCGGATCTCCTTCTTGAGTTCGTGGATCACCTGGTAGGTTTCGTCCAGTTCGCTGCGAGTAGGCATGTCGAGACTGCGGAAGATGTCCTCGACGACCTCGCGTTGTGCCAGTTTAAATTGCTGCTGGGCCTTGGTAAACGCGTTTTGCGTATCGAGGAACTCTTGCGTATTGAAGGTCACCAGCAACGATTTGTCGGCAGTACGGTACCAGAGGCCCATCAGTTGGCGCACAGCGGTGATCTTTTCACCCTTGGCAGCCACTTTGCCGAGTTCTTCCACTGTCGCCTCGACGGCTCTGGACAACGCATCGGCGAATGCCTTGTGGAAATTCAGACTGGTCTTGCGCAGATCAACGACCGCGTCGACCAACCGCAACAACTTGGCGTTCTTCTCACGAGAAGCGCCAAAGAGAGGAATCTGACCGACGCCCGCCAGCGCACTGGCGTCGCCTTCCATCGACAGCAGGCGATTGAGTCCGGCGGTACCGCCGAGCATCGCCTCGCCGATGTGCCCGGACGAAGCCGCCTGCATCAGAAACGACAACCAGGGACCCATGGCTTCGGGCAAATCCTTGCTCAAGGTTCCGCCCAAATTACCGATGTGCGAACCCATGCCAAAACTGCGCTCGAGCATGGCCGTCGACTCCTTGGCCCACTGCTCGGCAAAACCCTTGAGGTCGGGGCGCCAATCCTTGTTGGCCTCGAGGTTGGGAGCCACGACTTTCATGGACTTGAAAAAGAAATCCATGACACGGTTCATCGCATTATGGCTACCGGTCATACGATCCATCAGCAAACGTGCTGCTTCGTTCGTACCTTTGGTGGCGGCTTCAACGCCTTGCTTGACCGCGGCGACTGGGCCTTCCTGACCGCCCGGGAGATTCTGCAGCATCTGGGACCAGTCGCCCCACAAGCGCTTCTGCGACTCGGCCCAAGCGTTGACGACGCCGCCCAGTTGCTCATTCGGATTCTTGTTTTCCACTCCTGTGATCTCCTTTCAGTGTATCGGACACGCCTACCGCCACGGTAGGCGGATGCCCTGCGGTAGACGGGGTGCACTCTACAACAAAACTGCGGCCGTCTGGCGACGGCCGCGATCTTGCAGCTTTACTAGCCCGGCTGACGGTATCAGGCCAATGCCACCACGGCATCTGCCTTGTGTTTTGCCTCACCCTGCTCGTTGGCACAGGTCAACTCGAGGCGAACACATTTTTCCCCACCCTGCTCCAGTTTCTCGACCACCTTGCCGGTGCACACCATGCGCTCGCCGATCTGGGTGATGGCCGTAAAGCGCACCCCGAAACTGCGGATCGCTTCCTGTGGCACCCATTGCGTCAGCATGCGACCCAGGTAAGCCATGCCCAGCATGCCGTGCGCAAAGACATCAGGTATTCCTTTCGAGCGGACATAATCCTGGTCGAGGTGCAGGGGATGATGGTCGCCGGAACCCGTGGCATACAGGGCCAAGGTCAGACGAGACACCGGCTCGGTGGTCAACGAAGGAATCTCGTCGCCCACCTTGAGCGCATCATAATTCGCTGTTGTCATCGACTATCCCCCTATGCCCGAATAACCATCACGGAGTGCACATCGCACACCAATTCGCCCTGCCGGCGCACCTTGACATCCTTGACGACGAACTGCAGAGCACCATTCTTCTTGTCGTAGATGTCGGTAATCTCGCCATCGAAAGTCAGCGTATCGCCGGCATAGACCGGCTTGTGATACACGAACGACTGTTCGCCGTGCAGCATCTTGCCGAGATCGCAGCCCATGGTTTCGAGGTAATCGAAGGGATGTTCCTTGTCCATGTCCATGCAGAAGAAAAAGGTCGGTGGCGCCAGCACGCCCGGCAGACCAGCCTTCTTCGCGGCCTCTTCGTCGAAGTAGATCGGGTTCGTTTCACCCGTCGCCTTGGCGAACCACTTCAATTGCCATGCCGTCAAATTGACGGAATGTTGCGGCACTTTCATGCCAATGTGTTTCTTGTCAATCAACATCTGTTTCACTCCTGGACCACCCCGGAGACCGGGGTGGAAACGCCGTGTGGCGACTTGATCAGAGAATTTCCAGGGCGATCGCGGTGGCTTCGCCGCCGCCAGCGCAGAGGCCCGCGATGCCGCGCTTGAGACCACGCGCCTTGAGTGCGTAGAGCAGTGTCACCAGAATCCGTGACCCCGTGGCGCCGATCGGATGGCCCAGCGCACAGGCACCACCATTGACGTTAACCTTGTCGTGCGGCAGATCGAGATCACGCATCGACACCATGGTCACTGCAGCGAAAGCCTCGTTGATTTCCCAGAGGTCAACATCCGTAGTCTGCCATCCCACATTCTTCAACAGTTTCTGGAAGGCAAACACCGGCGCGGTCGTAAACCAGGCCGGTTCTTGCGCAAAAGTGGCATGGCCAGCGATCCGCGCCAGAGGCACGATGCCGGCTGCCTTGGCGTCCGATTCACGCATCAGGACAAATGCCGCAGCACCGTCAGAGATCGAAGACGAGTTCGCCGGCGTCACCGCCCCATCCTTCTTGAAGGCCGGCTTGAGTTTGGCGATCTTCGAAACGTCGCATTTCATCGGTGTCTCGTCGAGGGCAATCACTTCCTCACCCTTGCGGCTGGTAACAGTGACCGGTGCGATCTCGTCCTTGAAGACACCGGAAGTGACTGCGTTCTGTGCACGCGTCACCGATTCAATCGCGAAGGCATCCATCGCTTCGCGCGAGAAAGCATATTTATCTACGCACAGTTCAGCAAAGGCGCCCATTAGTTTGCCTTGCTCGTACGCATCCTCAAGACCGTCGAGGAACATGTGGTCATGCAGCACCCCATTTCCCAGCCGGTAACCCGTGCGAGCGGTGGTCAGTACATGCGGAGCATTGGTCATCGACTCCATGCCACCGGCCACTGCGATGTTGATCGAACCAGCCAGCAGTTCGTCGTGCGCGATCATGACCGATTTCTGGGCAGAGCTGCACATCTTGGTCAGGGTGGTGCAAGGCACCGACTTTGGCAGACCTGCGCCCAGAACCGCCTGGCGCGCGGGGGCCTGACGCAAGCCGGCCATCAAGCAGCAGCCCATCAGCGCCTCATCGATGTCCTCGACCTTGATACCCGCCTGCTCGACTGCGGCCTTGATCGCGACACTACCGAGTTGCGTGGCCGTCAAACCCGCAAACTGACCCTGGAAGGCGCCCACTGGCGTGCGCTTCGCGCCTACGATGACAACGGATTCACTCATAAAACACTCCTATTATTACAACGACTCTTGCCCGATTGAAATTAATTGCAGGTCAGAACTTACTTCCCTGGCATCCGGATGGCACCGTCGAGACGGATGACTTCACCGTTCAGATAAGTGTTCTCGCAGATGTGCCGGACCAGCGCTGCATACTCGGCAGGATAGCCCAGGCGCGATGGGAACGGCACCATCTTGCTCAGCGTATCCTGAACGGGTTGTGGCAAGCCCTTCATCATCGGCGTCCCGAAGATACCTGGAGCGATGGTGACGACGCGGATGCCATGCTCTGCGAGCTCGCGCGCGACCGGCAGCGTCAGGCCAACGACAGCCGCCTTCGAAGAGGCATAGGCGGCCTGGCCAATCTGGCCGTCGTAGGCGGCGATTGATGCGGTGTTGACGATCACCCCACGCTCACCGTCCTCGTTCGCTTCGTTCTTGCTGATCGCTTCGGCAGCAAGACGAATCATGTTGAAGGTGCCGATCAGATTGATGTTTACGACGCGCGCAAAAGTTGCCAGGTCGTGCGGGCCATTGCGGCCAAGCACCTTTTTGGGTGGTGCGACACCGGCACAGTTGACCAGTCCGTGCAGCGCGCCGAATTCCTTGACGGCCATTTCGATGGCGGCGCTTGCGCTCGCCTCATCGGTCACATCGGTCTTGGCAAAGCGCGCGTTCGGTCCAAGTTGCGCGGCCTGCGCCTCGCCGGCAGCAGCATCGATATCGACAATCACCACCTTTGCACCAGCGCTGACCAGGCCGCTCGCCGTTTCCGCTCCGAGGCCGGAGCCTGCACCCGTTACCACAAAAACACTGCCACTGATTTGCATTTTAACCCCCAAAAAAATATCGCGACATCACGCAATGCCGCGCTCCTGGACTGTGCCGACGGCGATCCTCATGAACGAGCGTCGTCACAGTAAAAACAGAACCTCCTGGCACATCGAGAATTCTCTTGATGATGCGAGTGCCTGAGCCAAAAAGACTGCTTGGCAACAACCCGTACAGCGAACCGTTGCGCTCAACAAGTTCCCTTGTGTCTGGCGCATTTACGCCTGGCCGGTAACGGCGGCGAGCAACCTCGCCATTGTCGAATGCAGACCGCTGCCGAGTCAAGCACCAGACGCAGTCCGGCAACGAGGGCCACGCCATTCCCATGCTGCAGTCGGTCGCTAAGTGCCCGTTGTCACCGCTTCTGTTGACCTGGATCAGGGCCGCGTCCGCGCGATGCTTTAGCATGCTGGTCACTTGGGCGCTATGGTGCCCTGATCTGACGATTGTTTCAGCACTCAACGGAGAATACTCATGGTCGAAACGCTTAACGAATCTCAGGAGCCTGCTGCGGCAACCGCGGCGGTCACCCCACCTGAAGCGAGCGGTGCAGCAAAGCCGCCCGCCAAGCCCCGCATCGCACGTCGGAAGAAACCCGCAGCAAAGCCGCCCGCCCTGCCACCGGTTGCTGATGCCTCAACAACCGCAGCGCCTGACACCACAACGGCCATGCCTCTGGCTGCCGTTACGGCAGCCACGCCGGCGACCGTCGATCCGCAGCCGCGAATGGAGTTCTCTCGCCGCCTAGGAGATCGCCATTTGCTGGATTCCGACGCACTGGAAAACATTGACCGGATGACCAATGTGGCGCTCGGTCAGTTGAGTGGCGGAATTTCACCAGCATCGCTGGCGATGGCTTATCTCGACTGGACGGTGCATCTGGCGGCATCGCCCGGCAAGCAGTTTCAACTGGCAGCCAAGGCGACCCGCAAGGCGATGCGCCTGGGCGCCTATGCCCTGTCTTCGGCAATCACGGGTAACGCCGAGCCGACCATCAAGCCACTGCCCGGCGACCATCGCTTCGATCATCCGGGCTGGCAACGTTTTCCCTACAACGTGATCTACCAGGGCTTCCTGCTCAATCAACAATGGTGGCACAACGCGACCACCGGCATTCGCGGCGTTTCCAAGCATGGCGAAGCCGCAGTCTGGTTCACCGCCAAACAGATCCTCGACATGACGGCACCATGCAATATGCCGCTCCTGAACCCTGAAATCGTTGAAACCACGATCAACGAGCGAGGCGCCAATCTGTCACGGGGTGCCCAGTTCTATGGTGAGGACATGCGCCGCTCGCTGCGTGACGAAAAACCGGCCGGAGTCGAGGCGTTCAAGGTAGGAGAAAATCTCGCCATCACGCCGGGCAAGGTGGTTTATCGCAATCTGCTGATGGAGCTGATTCAATACTCGCCGACCACGGATACCGTCCAGCGCGAACCCGTCCTGATGCAGTCGGCATGGATGATGAAATACTACATCCTCGACCTGTCGCCGCACAATTCGCTGGTCAAGTACCTGGTGGATCAAGGCCATACGGTGTTCATGATCTCGTGGCTCAACCCCGGCGCGGAACACCGCAATCTCGGCATGGAAGATTACCGCAAGCTGGGAACACTGGCCGCCATCAACGCCATTTCGGACATCCTGCCGGGGCGCAAGATCCACACCGTCGGTTACTGCCTGGGCGGCATTCTGCTGACCATTGTCGCCGCTGCGATGGCTCGCGACGGGGATGACCGGCTGGCCAGCGTCACCTTGTTCACCACCATGACCGACTTTACCGACGTCGGTGAAATCAACGTCTTCATGGATGCCAGCGAAGTGACCCTGCTCGAGGACATGATGTGGCAGAAAGGTTATCTGGGACACAAGCAGGTCTCCGGTGGCTTCCAGATGCTCAAGTCCGCCGATCTGATCTGGTCGAAGATGGTGCGCGAGTACTATCTTGGGCAACGCGAACCGATGTTCGACCTGATGGCCTGGAATGCCGATGGCACGCGCATGCCGTATCGCCAGCACTCCGAGGTTCTGCGCCGGCTGTACGTGGACAACGAACTGTTCCAGGGCAAATACCTGGTCGACGGGCGCGCCATCTCGATCAGCAACATCCATGTGCCGATGTTTGCCGTTGCTGCCGGGGCCGACCACGTCGCGCCGTGGCACTCGGTATACAAGCTGCACCTGCAAAGCGATGCGACCGAGCTGACTTTCGTCCTCACCAGTGGTGGCCATAACGTGGGCATCGTCAATGAGCCGGGGCGTCCGCGCCGCTCCTTCCAGCTCAGCGTTTGCCGGGAAGGTGAACGCTTCCTGGATGCCGAGACCTGGAAGGCAAAGACGCCGGTGTATCAGGGGTCGTGGTGGCCGGTGTGGCAACAATGGCTGCAGCGGCATTCCTCCGGCAATGAAGCCGCACCACCGATGGGAGCGCCCGACAAAGGCTATGTTCCGCTCTGCGATGCACCGGGAACCTACATCTATCAGGTTTGAGGATCAGCAACTTTCGCAATTCCCTGCCTGATAGTTGTCCCGCATCGTACGTTTCAAGGTCTTGCCTGCCGCGTTGCGTGGAAATTCGTCCATGATCTTCAACGCGTGCAGGCGCTGGTAACGGGCGTCGACACGCGCGTTGATCCAGTCACGCAGTTCGCAGGCGCCAACCGTCGCCCCGTCGTGGAGCAACACCGCAGCAACCGGCGTCTCGCCCCATTTTTCATGCGTCACGCCGAATACGGCCACCTCCCTGACATCCGGATGACGCGCAGCGACTTCTTCGATGTCCCTCGGGTAGATCTTGACGCCGCCGCTGTCGATCATGTCTTTCTTGCGGTCCACCAGATAGAGGTAGCCCTCGCCGTCGGTATAGCCCAGATCGCCGGTAAACAACCAGCCGTCGCGGATCGCCTGCGCAGTCAGGTCGGGGCGGTCGTAATAGCCCGACATCAGCGATGGTCCACGACCGACGATCTCGCCGACTTCTCCGGGCGGCGCGTCGCTGCCGTCTTCCCGGACGATGCGCAACTCGTAAAAACACGGCGGAGAGCCGACCGAACCGGCCTTGCGCAGCGACTGCGTCTTGTCGAGAATGGTCCAGAAACCTTCAGTCAGTCCGTAGAGTTCGTAGGAGCGGTCAGGCAACAGGCGGTTGAGCAGATCCTTCTGTGCCGGATACAGCGGCGCACCCAGCGAAAGGATCATTTGCAGTGAAGAGAGCCGTTCGGCAGAGAAATTCGGCGAGTTGAGCACGGCAATGATCTGCGCCGGCACCATCATGGTATGCGTGACGCGCTCGCGAGCGATGATTTCGATCGCTTCTTCCGGATCGAACTGGCGCTGCAGGACGTAACGTGCGCCCAGATAGAAGCAAGGCATCATGGTCACGAAGGCGCCATTGAAGACGATGGCACCAGTATGCAGTACCACCGATTCGGGGCTCATTCGCCATGCCGAGGCGAACAAGGTGCAATACATCGAGCGCACGAAATGCGTGTGCATGATTCCTTTCGGGAGACCAGTCGTGCCGCTGGTGTACATCACATTGAACAGGTCATCCTGAGCGATCGATACCGGTTCCAAACGTCCATCCGGAGAGTTCCCGAACGGGGCCGTATAATCCGCGTAGTCGGCCCATGGGCCGTCGATCATCAGCACGTGCGCAGCCGTCAGCCCTGGCAACTCGTCGCGAATCTGATCAACCATCGGCGCCATCGAGCGCTGCGTGATCAGACATACGGCACCTGAATCACGCAGCAGGCTGGCCAGACCAGAAGCCATCAAGAGCGGACTCAGGGGTACCAGCACTGCACCGATCGACGGCACCGCCCAGTAGATTTCGAGCAGTTCCCGACAGTTGCTCAGGACCGTCGCCACCCGCTCACCTTTTTGCACCCCGAGCGATTGCAGCAAGCGGGCGCAACGGTTGACGCGCGCGTCAAACTCGCACCAGGTCAGACGTTCCTGCTCAAAAACGACGGCGACCTGATCCGGTCGGAACGTCGAGTGATGTTTGATCAAGCTTGCAAGTTGCAGCATTTCCCTTCCCTCCAAGAAACCGCGCCATGCGTGGCCAATCGCGGCAACCCGCCCGGTTCAGTACATTCCTGACTCGTCGAGAGCGAAACCGCCCCCCTCAGCCTGGCTGGCCCGCACCCGAGCGTTCTTCGCCGCCACGCTATCGCAGCGCAACAAAACGTTACTATACAACTCAACTTCGCCCGCCAGTGTAAAGCCCTGCGCAAACCCTGGCGCGGCTCGACGAATAGCGGCAACAAGCCCTCCGGAAAGCCATTTAACTGACGATTCGTGGCGCTTGCAGCCGCCTGGAAAATAATCCTTTCGAGAACTGCCAAGCGGGGTGAACAATTCCCGTACAGAGGAGTAGAATGCATTGTGCGGTGCGGAAAAGTGCTCGCTTGCAGCCGTCGTTCGGGCGCCAGCATGCATACCACCAGGTACGGCTGCTAGCGTTTGCTGTGCGAGTTGGCGAGCTTCTGAACTGCGCCAAGTGCGATGGCTGTTCGCATCGTTTTTCGGGAAGGAATCACCGGTGTCCGTTCTTGCGGCGGAGCCAAGGTAATCGTGGGTCGCCGACTGCGGTCTGGCCCGTTTTGACTGACGTTAATTTGGAGGTTGGAAAATGAATGCTCTGCTAAGGGAAATGCCTGATTTCACCACGAGTTGGTGGAGGTATACGCTGGCCATGATGCGCGCCACGAATCGCGAAGTCAGCGAGTTTAATGACAATCTCTTCATTGCCGCTCACATCGCCATGACCGCGGCCCGTGACAACCCGCTGAGCATGATGGAGACCTTCGAGATCCTCGAACACAACGTTGCCATGGGGCGCAAGGGTCTGGCCGGGATGCAGGCAAAGATGGCCGACTACTCTTTCGACCAGATCGAAGAAGGGACGCGCGCTTTCCTGAACACCATCCTCAATTCGGAAGGCGAAAAGCTGGGCGGCTACATGCGCCGCGAAGCCGAAATCATGGAGGCAGTCTCCAACTTCAATGAGCAGATCGAAGCCATCGCCGATGAATTCGGCTTCCATTTCAACACGGCGAATTACAAGCTGGTCCATGAAACGGACGCCTTCGAGCTCTATCAGGTATTGCCGCTGAAGGCGGGCGTTGAAGTTCGCAAGGATCTCAAACCAGTCATTCTCGTGCCACCGTACATGCTGGGGGTACACATCCTGGCGTTCCTGCCCTTCGAGAACAAGAGTTACAGCCACTCGTTCGCCAACGAGGGTATCCCGACCTATGTCCGTGTCGTCAAGGACATCATGAACAATCCGAAGGTCCAGACGCTCACGCCAGACCAGGACTGCGAACAGACGCGCGAGCTCTGCGCCAAGGTCATGGAACTCAACAGCGGCAAGAAAGTCACCCTCAACGGCACCTGCCAAGGCGGTTACATCTCCCTGATGAACATTCTGTCGGGTAAACTGAAAGATGTCTGCGACGCCTTGATCACCAACGTGACCCCGGTTGACGGCACCTATAGTGATGCCATCAGCGGCATGCCGACGATGCACCACGACTTCATCACCACGACCTTGCCGAGCGGCAACAAGGTCGCCAATGGCTACCTGTTGAGCCTGGGAATGCGCTTTGTCGCCATCGACCGGGAAACCCCGCTGGTCAAGGTGCTCGATCAGGTTTCACTGCACCGCGCCACCGACCTCAACCCCGGCAAGACACCGGCTGCCCTCTTCCGCTGGCTGCTCAAGGAACGTGTACACCTGCCGCTGGCGATCGCCAACATGAGTTCGCACACCTTCCAGGATCCGATTGCCGATGACGGTACGCTGCCCGTACAACTCTTTGGTCAGCCGCTGAACATCAAGAATCTGATCGATCTCAATGTGCCCTGGTATCAGAATTATGCGATCAAGGACGACCTGGTCACGCCACCGTGTGCCACCGCCGGCAACAAGTTCCTGGAAGGCTGGAATGGCCTGGAGTCGGTCGCTTTCTTTGGTGGTCACGTGGCCATCCTGACCAGTCCTCATGGCAAGAAAGCACCGGTCACCGGCACCTTCAAGGACGCCAACGGCAAGGATTCCCGCGGTCCGGTGAAATTCCAGCTGGACATCTCCTGATACCGCATCGTAGCTGACAGCAAGCAGCGCCGCAGCCTGAACATCCAATCGTTCAGGCCGGCGGCAGCATCTGTAACGAATGACGGCGCCAAACAAGGCGTCGTCAGCGTTAAGTGTCCGTGATTCCGGTTTTCCCCAACCCCGAGACGCAAGTCCCGACCCAGAGTACCAGGGAGAACCTGCGCCTCGTCACAGGTTCTCGAATCCATCCCTATTGAGCCCGGAGATTTTCTTTATGACCTACGTCAACATTACCGCCGAAGTGCGCGGAAAAGTCGGCCTGATCACACTCAACCGCCCGAAGCAACTGAATGCCCTGAACGATGACTTGATGGACGAACTCGGCAATGCGCTCAGCAGCTTCGAGGCCGACGAGAACATCGGGGCGATTGTCATCACTGGCTCGGACAAGGCCTTCGCTGCCGGTGCCGACATCACCGTGATGCAGTCGCTCTCGTTCATGGAGGCGTACAAGGGGGACTTCATCACGCGCAACTGGGATACCCTCAAGAGCTGCCGCAAGCCGGTCATCGCCGCCGTCGCCGGCTATGCCCTGGGCGGCGGTTGCGAATTGGCGATGATGTGCGACATCATCCTGGCAGCCGACACCGCTCAGTTCGGCCAGCCCGAAGTCCGCCTCGGGATCCTTCCTGGAGCGGGTGGCACGCAGCGCCTGCCGCGCGCGATTTCCAAGGCCAAGGCGATGGAATTGTGCCTGACCGCGCGCACCATCGACGCCGTGGAGGCTGAACGCGCCGGGCTGGTTTCGCGTGTCGTCCCGGCCGACAAGCTCCTCGATGAGGCGATGTCGGCTGCCACCAGGATCGCCGGTGTCTCGTTGCCGGTGGTGATGATGATCAAGGAATGCATCAATCGCTCCTATGAAAGCTCGCTGTCCGAGGGCCTGCTCTTCGAACGCCGCACTTTCCATTCGGCTTTTGCCCTCGACGATCAAAAAGAAGGCATGGCGGCTTTCGTCGAGAAACGCAAGGCTTCCTTCACCAATCGTTGACCTATGGTGCAACGGCCCCGCCCGAGCATCCCGTGCGGGGCCTGCGCTCAACAGTGGGCCAGATCGACGGCATTGTGAATCGTGATCTGGTCCACCCAGGCCTTGGCGTAAACCGTGCTGTAGATGTTCGAACAGGCAGCGACTTCGAGGGTCAGCGTGACCGTACGGTTGGCAAAGCGTGCCAGGTCGATCGCCGCCTGGCGCAGCCATTCGGTTTCCTGGTGGACCATGCCGATGGCAGTCACCTCGTCAACCACCTGGCCATCAATCAGGACACGGAAACTCGCACTGGTGTAATCGTTGACCCCGGCACTGAGATCCAGCCGCCGTACGTAGCTGAGTTCAGGCTGCGAACCCAGTTTGATCCGCCGAGAAATCGACTGTGCCCGTGCGCCAAGGGCACCGCGGTCGCCTGACGAGGCGTGGCCGTAGAGCATCGATCCACCCCGGAAGGCTCGCGGGTCGTCAAGCAGCAATTCCCATCCCGACCCTTCCCAGCCGGACGTTTTCAGATTCGCTTCGGGAGCTGCCGAAGCCGACCGCTGCGAGATGCCCTTCAATACACCGGCAGCCTCCAGCGCCGTCGAAATGATTCCCGGAACGTCGATGCCAAGCGGCGCCTTGCTGTCCGGTCGGCGACTGCTGGTACCCGGTTTGAGCAGGCCCGCTGCTTCCAGAGAGGCCGAAATGATGCCATGCACGTCGAGGCCGAATGGCCGGCCGGTTCCGGAACGCTGCTCCTGCGCACCGGATGCGTAGTCCTCCGGCCCGCTTTTTTGCGTGGCGTCTTCTTTGCAGGTACGCTGACCAAAGTCGATCGTGCTGGCACTCCCGGCAGTCGACGCACGGGCAGATCGCCCTGCTTCCTGCCCAGCCGTGGCCGGGTCACGCGCACTGGCCGGGCGCTCGGCAAGGAGTCCCCAGAAGTCGGCAATCCGGTGCGTCGAAGAAATTCCGACGGCGTTGCAGAACGGGGCTGCCGTGCCGCACTGATGGGGTTCGGCGCCCGGATCCAGAGCAGCACCGTGTGACATGCCGGTGACCGTATAGGACTCGATCAGTTCGTCGCCGCCGGGTCCCTGCCAGACTCGACGCGGATAGCCATCGACCGTCATCTGGATCGTCGGCTGCAGGTCGAGGCCATGGATGTCCGCCCATTGCTTGATGGTTTCTTCGGCGTTGACCGGCTTGACGGCGGTGTCGGCATCGCCATGCCAGACCGATACCCTGGGCCATGGCCCCTGGTGCGGCGATGCTGCCCGCACCAGTTCGCCCCACTCCCTGGGCGAACGCGAGCGCCCCTGGAAGATGCTTTCGAGACCCTCTTGCAAACCCTTGGCCGTACGGTAGGGCACGCCGGCAATCACCGCACCGCCTGCGAAAACCTCCGGATAGGTCGCCAGCATCACATTGGTCATCGCCCCGCCAGACGAGGTGCCGGTGACGTAGACCCGGCGACGATCCAGGCCGTGATCACTGAGCATCCGGTCGACCATCTGTTTGATCGACAGTGGTTCACCCTTTTCGCGGTCATTGTCTTCCGGCTTGAACCAGTTGAAACAACGCAAGGGATTATTGTTCCAGTGCTGCTGCGGGAACAACACCGCAAAGCCGTAGCGATCGGCCAGTGTCGACCAGCCGCTCCCCTTGTTGTACGAAGCCGCGCTTTGCGTGCAGCCATGCAGCACGACCACCAGCGGGGCATTCGCCGGCAAGCGATCGGGGACATAGCGGTACATCCGCAATTCGCCGGGATTCGACCCGAATGCAGTGACTTCGAGCAAGCGGTTCTCTTGCGCGTCCACCTGCTCCGACCAGGCTTGCACCGCGGTCAGCGCCGACAGGAGTTTCTCCCAGCGACTTCCATGCGGCGTCTTCGCCGCGAGTTCTGCCATCTTCTTGATGGCGGCCACTTTATGGCCCAGTTTGTTCAACATTGGCGTACTCCTGTCATCGGACAAGGTGGTCAACAGACCGATCTCGAGCAATTTCCGGACCGGCAAGAAAACGGTGTGAAGGAGGCCCGGATCGACCACTCCACCACGTTGGGGATCAAGCCAGGCCGGCGGAGCAGCGTCCGGGGCCAGGCCATAGGTATGACTGATCACGGCGCGCCGGCCTTGCCAGCAAGCACTGAATTGCAGCGAGGCGACCGGGCAGCCGCGGTTGATCGAGACGCCGAACAGTTCGCTGGCAACGATTGGTCGCGTCTCCTCGGCACAAGCCAGTTCCAGCAGGCCGGCCAGCGCCTCACCGAAGGGCAGCCCATCCAGGCGGATCGAGAATTCGGGACGCTTCTCGGCGTTTTCATCGACCCTCGCCGGACCGAAGAGCACTCGCGGCGCGTTGCCACCCGCTGCTACCGCGTTCGGCCGCAGATCGGCATAACAACGAATGGCCTCGAGGGTCTGCGACTGTTGTGGTGCAGCCATCGCCCCGATCAGCAGATGGGCGGCGTACAGCGGACTCGCCGGCGGCGAGCCGCGCCCTCGCGGTCCAGGAGCGACCAGCCCGCCGGTGACCATCAGCGTAACGCGGAAGCGCAGGTCGCGCCGCGACTCGCCGAGAATGTCGGCGAGCCGCTCGCTGAATTCATAACGTGCCAGTCCATTTACCATGTAACAACGATAACACGCCTCCTGCAGAATTGCACGTAATTATTTAGTAAGTGACGATAAATAATTTTCGGCCGGATTCCTTTCGCTGCCGGAGCGGCCAAAAAGACCGACGGCAAGTTAGTCGGACCTCGCCACCTCCGGTTCCATGCAGTCACCCGGAAGGCGGGATTATTGTAAGATTCGGGAACGCTTCCTCACTTGCCACCCCGACCAGGCACTCGCTCCCAGGAATCTACGAGAATGATCGATCTGTACACCGCTGCGACCCCCAACGGGCACAAGATCTCGATTGCCCTTGAGGAACTCGCCCTGCCCTACACGATGCACACGCTGAACCTGTCCAAAAGAGAACAAAAACAGCCGTGGTTTCTGGCCATCAATCCGAACGGTCGAATTCCCGCGATCGTCGATCGCGCAGAAGACGATTTTACGGTCTTCGAATCCGGCGCCATCCTGCTCTACCTGGCGGAAAAAACCGGCCGCCTGATTCCTGACGACACCAAAGGCCGCTCACGGGTCGTGCAGTGGCTGATGTTCCAGATGGGCGGGATCGGACCGATGATGGGCCAGGCCAACGTCTTCTTCCGCTACTTTCCAGAGAAGATCACGCCCGCGATCGACCGCTATCAGGGTGAGTGCAAGCGACTCTTCCGGGTGCTGGATGGTCATCTCAAGGAGCACGAGTTCCTTGCCGGCGACTACTCGATCGCCGACATCGCCAACTGGGCCTGGGTGCGCACGCATCGCTGGTCAGGAGTTGACATCGATGACCTGCCGCAACTGCAACGCTGGCTTGAACAGATCCGCCGCCGCCCGGCGGTGCAGAAAGGAATCAATACACCACCATCGGAGATTGATCGCGACGCCGACGACGAGCAGGCGCGGCAATTTGCCGAGAAAACGCGCCAGATGGTCGAAATGGGCCAGTCGCTCCAGACCGGCGTCTGAGACAACACGGATTCAATCGCGGCAGCAAGCACCACTATCCACCCGGCCGCAGGCAGAGCGAGGGCACCATGAAACTTTTCATCTCGCCACGCACACCGAATATTGGCAATTGGCTTGGCGCAGCAGGGGCACCGCCCTGCCAATACACCACAGATCGAACCCAGGAATTAGGGATACGCGGGTATAATCGGCACTTCCGTCACCAGTAGAGAGATCACGAAAATGGGCCTAGATCGCGTGCCTTCCGGCAAGGCACTTCCCAACGATTTCAACGTCATCATCGAGATTCCGATGCATTCCGATCCGGTGAAGTACGAAGTGGATAAGGATAGCGGCGCGGTTTTCGTCGATCGATTCATGTCCACCGCCATGCACTACCCGTGCAACTACGGCTACATCCCGCATACCATCGCCGGCGATGGTGATCCGGTCGATGTGCTGGTGGTAAGCCAGTTTGCCCTGCCCCCCGGGGTGGTCGTGCGCTGTCGCCCGATCGGTATGCTGGCGATGGAAGACGAAGCCGGACCAGATGCCAAGCTGCTGGCTGTCCCGGTCGATAGTCTGTCGTCGATGTATCGCGACATCGAGTCGCCGCGCGATTTTCCGCAGGTCATTCTTGACCAGATTGCGCACTTTTTTGCCCACTACAAGGATCTCGAGCGCGGCAAGTTCGTCAAGGTTGCAGGTTGGCTCGGCAGTGACGAAGCCAAGAAGGAAATCATGGAAGGTGTCAAGGCGTACGCGGATGCCAAAGAGAAGCCGGCATTCTGAACGATTCCTCTGCTCACGCTGATCGGGGGCGCGCGAGCGCCCCTTTCGCTGGTACCTGCGCCCATGTCTCTGAAAATTGCGATTGCCCAGATCAATGCCACGGTTGGCGACTTCGCCGGCAACCGAAAGCGCATCCTCGATTTCGCCGAACGCGCCCGGCAACAGGGTGCCGACCTGCTGCTGACGCCGGAGCTGGCGCTCTGCGGTTACCCACCCGAGGACCTGCTGCTGCGCGACGACTTCTGTGCTGCCTGCGATCGCGAACTCGATACTCTGGCCGCCAGCCAGCCTGGCACCGATGGCATCGCAATCCTCGTGGGACACCCGGAGAAACGCGGCCTGCACTGCTACAACGCAGCGACGCTGATCAACGAAGGCAGGCGGGTGGCCACCTATTACAAGCAGCGCCTGCCGAGCTACGAAGTGTTCGACGAGGAGCGCTATTTCGACTCCGGTGACGACCCCTGTGTTCTGACGCTCAAGGGCGTTCGCTGCGGCGTGAATATCTGCGCCGACGTATGGGAAGCCGGTGCGGCCGATCTGGCTCGCCAGGCTGGTGCCGAGATCCTGCTGGTCCTCAACGCCTCGCCTTACCACATCGGCAAACGCGAGCGGCGCACCGAAGTCCTGCGTCAGCGCACCGCCAGCACCGGCCTGCCGGTAGTGTACGCGAATCTGGCCGGCGGACAGGACGAACTGGTCTTTGACGGTGGCTCGTTCGTACTGGACTCACAAGGTGCACTCTGCTGCCAGTGGGCACAGTTCGAGGAAGCGCTGGGCATCGTTGACTTCGTCGATGGCCAACCGCAGCCGGGACCCATCGTTCCGGCGCCGTGTCTCGAAGCCGAGGTCTATCAGGCGCTGCTCCTCGGAGTCCGCGATTACCTCGGCAAGAACGGTTTTCCCGGCGCCATCATCGGCCTGTCGGGTGGCATCGACTCGGCGCTGACGTTGTGCATCGCGGTCGACGCACTGGGCGCCGACAAGGTCCGTGCGGTGATGATGCCTTCTCCATACACGGCCGAGATCAGTCTCGCGGACTCGCGCGAGATGGTCCGCCTGCTTGGCGTACGCTACGACGAAATCGCCATCGAACCGGCGATGCAGACGCTCGGCGGCATGCTCGACAAGCAGTTCGCCGGTCTGCCGGCTGATACCACCGAAGAAAACCTGCAGGCCAGGATTCGCGGCATGATCCTGATGGCGATCTCGAACAAGACCGGTTCGCTGGTACTGACCACCGGCAACAAGTCGGAAATGGCCGTCGGTTACTGCACGCTCTACGGCGACATGGCCAGCGGCTTCGCTGTGATCAAGGACATTGCCAAGACGCTGGTCTACCGTCTCGCGCGCTGGCGCAATACCGTCGCCTACGCAATCCCCGAACGGATCATCAACCGCCCGCCATCGGCAGAATTGAAACCCGACCAGACCGATCAGGACAGTCTGCCACCTTACGAAGTGCTCGACGCCATCGTCGAGGCGTACATGGAGAAGGATCTCAGTCCGCGTGAAATCATTGCCCGCGGTCATGCCGAAGCCGATGTGCGGCGCGTCGTGCATCTGCTCAAGATCAGCGAGTACAAGCGACGGCAGGCTCCGGTCGGCATCCGTGTCACGCAGCGCGGTTTCGGGAAGGATTGGCGCTATCCGATCACCAACCGCTACCGCGACCTCTACTGATGGCGATCGCGAGTCTACTGATCACTTGCGGATGCCTGATTTCTGATACGATTTCCTTACGATCTTCCCTGGAGCAGAGGCCATGAAAAAAATTGAAGCGATCATCAAACCATTCAAGCTCGACGAAGTCCGCGAGGCGCTGTCGGAAATTGGCGTCACCGGCCTCACCGTCACCGAAGTCAAGGGCTTTGGCCGCCAGAAGGGCCACACCGAACTCTATCGCGGGGCGGAATACGTGGTCGATTTCCTGCCCAAGGTGAAGATCGAGATTGTCGTTTCCGACAGCGCGGTCGACAATGCCATCGACGCCATCGTCAAGGCTGCGCGTACCGGCAAGATTGGTGATGGCAAGATCTTCGTCAGCACCGTCGAGCAGGTCGTGCGCATCCGCACTGGCGAACTAGACGAGTCGGCGATCTAAAAGCGCTCCGCAGCAGGAACGGCCTGCTGCGGGCCGTTCTCGAAGAGCAGTTTTTTCGCTTTCTCTATCCGTTTGGTCAGCAAGAGCTGGTGCGGCGTGACCGGTATTTTTGCACAGCCTCCCATACCAGTCATTCATTTGCGATTGTTTAGCGGGATCTGCCGCCCCCCTTCAGCAACACCCACAAGGCGCCATCACCGCCGTCGCTGGGCGGTGCGTGGCAGAAGGCCAGCACATCCTTGTAGCGACTTAGCCAGGCCTTGACCAGGTGGCGCAGAACCCCTTCCCGCCCCGGCGAGCCGTGGCCGCGACCGTGCACGATGCGCAAACAGCGCTTGCCGGCAGCCAGCGCTTCGGCAACGAACAGCGACACCTGCTCGTGCGCCTCGTGGCGGTTCATGCCATGCAGATCGAGATGATCCTGGATGCTCCAACGACCACGGCGCAGGTCACGCAGCAGGGTGCGCGGCAGGCCGCTGCGCAGGAACGAGTCGGCACCGCCAAGGTCTAGCCAGTCGTCGATGGCCAGCGGTCCGTGCAGCAACTCGGCCACCACCGCCGCTTCGTCGAGTTCGCGCTGCCGCGGTCGTGAACTTGGCTTGGGCGCTTCCGGGATGACCCGATCGAGCTTGCGCAAGGGCGTTGCGCCGTCGACAGCGGCGCGAAAAGCGGCCAGATCCTCCGGGCTGGGTTGCGGTCGCAGCGTCATCGCAGACATCGCTCCTCACGCCGGCAATGCCTCAGCCCGCCAGTCCAAGACTGTCCAGGTAGCGTTCGGCATCGAGTGCCGCCATGCAGCCGCTGCCTGCCGAAGTACAGGCCTGCCGGTAAATGTAATCCTGCACGTCTCCGGCAGCGAAGACGCCGGCAATCGACGTTGCCGTGAAATTGCCGTGTTGCCCGCACTGGGTCAGCAGGTAGCCGCCTTCCATCGCCAGTTGGCCGACAAACAGGTCGGTGTTCGGCTTGTGGCCAATGGCGATGAAGACGCCCAGCAATGGCAGGTCCTCGGTAGTATCGGTGAGCTTGTCGCGGATGCGCATGCCGGTCACTCCGGACTGGTCACCAAGCACTTCTTCCAGCGTGCAGTTCCAGCGGATCGTGACCTTGCCGGCTTTTTCCTTGGCAAACAGCTTGTCGTGCAGAATCTTTTCACCACGTAGCTTGTCGCGGCGATGCACGAGGGTGACGTGACTGGCGATGTTCGCCAGGTACAGTGCCTCTTCGACCGCGGTATTGCCACCGCCGATGACGGCGACCGGCTGGTCACGATAGAAGAAGCCGTCGCAGGTCGCGCAGGCGGAAACACCACGGCCGGCAAAGGTTTCTTCGGACGGCAGGCCCAGGTACTGAGCCGAAGCACCGGTGGCGATGATCAGCGCATCGCAGGTGTAGGTGCCCGAATCGCCGATCAGCGTAAACGGCTTTTCGGTCAGTCGGGCGGTGTGGATGTGGTCGAAGACGATCTCGGTTGCGAAGCGACGGGCATGCTCTTCGAAACGCTGCATCAGCTCCGGTCCCTGCACGCCCTGCGCGTCGGCCGGCCAGTTGTCGACGTCGGTCGTGGTCATCAACTGCCCGCCCTGCGCCATGCCGGTGATCAGCACCGGTTTGAGGTTGGCGCGCGCCGCATAAACGGCGGCGGTATAGCCGGCGGGCCCGGATCCGAGGATCAGCAGGCGGCAATGGCGGGTGGCTTGGGTCATATCGATGGGCTCTGGTAGTGAATCACGGAAAAATTATAACCGGCAACGCCGGCCGTTTCGCGCTGAAGTTTGTCGCTCGACGATTTCTTTCTTTGACGACGCGAAGTCGATTCGATATACTCCCGGCTTCGTTGGCCAAGTAGCTCAGTTGGTAGAGCAGCGGACTGAAAATCCGCGTGTCCGTGGTTCGATTCCGCGCTTGGCCACCAATAAAAACAAGCAATTAGCCCGATCCAAAAGGTCGGGCTAATTGCTTTTTATTTCTGTGTAGGCGATGTGTAGGTTTCTGGGGGTAACACACCGGCAGGTGCGTCGTTGGATCAGCGCAGACTAAGAGAAGGTCTGGCTCGCCGAGTCGGGCAGGGCTTCGGGTAGGTTCGCAAGATGGTGGCATGCTCGGCCGTTGCGGACGGAAAGGGATGCCGCCGACCGTTCGCCTACTACCCCCTCTGCAGAAGCAGTGCTTAACGGGTACTCTCTGCAAGAGGCCGGTGACTTTGCCCGCAGGCGCGTTGGGTGCTACACAGTATGCCGGCGGCAGCTGCGACCACTGCGCCAAGCACCACACCAGGCCGGTCGTCCGGGGACAGAGGAAGCACCGGGGAAAGAGGAAGCGATCCACCGGCGCGCCGCCCGCTACGCCTGGGCGCTGTTGCTCGCGCGGATCCATGAGGTCTTCCCGCCCCCTGCCTTGACGGCCATGTACCGGGCTTCATACACTTCTGAGGCTCCGTTGGATTTCTATCCGCTTTCAAACGAAGGGAGTACGAAGGCTATGTCCATGCAGCCAGCAGTAGAAGCCTACACGGTGCAGGATTACCTGCAATGGGAAGGTGATTGGGAGCTGATTCACGGCCAACCGGTTGCAATGGTCCCGTCGCCTAGCTTCGATCATCAGCAGGTAAGCGCCGCCGTATTTCGGCAACTTGACGAATCGCTCGACGATTGCCCGTACTGCCAAGCGGTGTTTGAAATAGACGTGGAATTTGCGCAAGACACCGTCGTCCGACCCGACGTGCTGGTGATCTGCTACCAACCTGAAAGTGAACGGCTGACCCGCGCCCCTGATCTGATTTTCGAAGTCATCTCGCCCAAGACTACCCGCCGGGATGAAGTTGTCAAATTCGAACTTTACCGCACGGAAGGCGTACCCCATTACGTGCTGGTCTACCCGGAAGCGAAAAAGGCCAAAGTGTGGCGGCTTGTGGAGGGGGAATATCGCAAGGTCGGCGACTTCCACGACGAAACTCACTGTTTCAAACTGTCCAAATGTGCCTTCGATTTCGACTTCAGCCGCCTGTGGAAGCGCAAGGGTGGCCAAGCGTAAACGCATACGCTGCGAGAAATCTCCGCGCAGGCCTTTGCCCAAGCCCGGAAGCAGGTGTCGGCTATCGCCTTCGGGCTGCTCAACGAGCATTTCCTCGCCTTGGTCGATGCGCAATTCGGCTTTCCTCTCGGGCACGGGTTGCGGGTGGTGGCCGGCGATGCCAAGGTCCTGCGCCTGACCCGGTTCGGCAAGCCATTCGTCCGCCCTGTGGTCGACGCCATGGGCTTCGCGCTCTATCTGCCCGGGATCGAGAGGACTCTGGCCACCAAGCGCTAGACTCCCGACGTCGGCGAGCGCCAGAGGCTCTTCGAACCCCTCGACAAACTCCACCCCAACGACCTTCTGGTGCTCGACCGCGGTTAGCCGGCCTCCTGGCTCTTCGCCGCCTTGTGGCAGCGAGGACGCCATTTCTGCATGCGCGCGGACAGCCGCAATTTCAGAGTCATTGAAGCCTTCCGCCGATCCGGCCTGGCCGAACAAATACTGGCGGAAGCTCAGGGATTTGAACCCTGGATACCTTGCGGTATGCCGGTTTTCAAGACCGGTGCAATCGACCACTCTGCCAAGCTTCCTGCACGGCGCTGGAGACTGGGCACTGCTCCTGTGAGGAGCGGCCACGCGTCTGCAGCAGCGCGAATGATAGCACGGCTGCCACTCTGCCAACGTAGTCGGCGAGCCTTCGCAGAATTTCCAGCTTTGCGCTACCTCAACAGCGGGACGACCCGCTCCGGGGAGCGGATCGAGCAGTTTGCTCCGCTGGCTCAGGCGAAGCGGCGAAGCGCCAGTATTGAAACTTTTCCGTTAATTGGCTAGTCTTAAGCGCGTAATCGCATTTCCATCAACAGGAGGAACACCATGCAACCCCAATTTCAGATGACCGGCCAGGCCAGTGGCGAACTTGCGCTGCAGCAGAACCGGGTTCTGCGCAATACCTTCATGCTGCTCGCCTTGACCATGATTCCAACCGTCCTCGGCGCGCTCGTCGGCGTACAGATGCAGTTCTCGTTCCTGTCTGGCAGCCCGATGCTGTCTTTCCTGCTTTTCCTCGGTATCGCCTTCGGTTTCATGTGGGGCATCGAGCGCACCAAGGACAGCGGCGTGGGCGTGCTGCTCTTGCTCGCGTTTACCTTCTTCATGGGCTTGATGCTCTCACGCATCCTGCAGGTGGCGCTTGGCTTCAGCAATGGCGGTTCGCTGATCGCCATGGCCGCGGGCGGGACGGGGGTGATCTTTTTCTCGCTCGCCGGGGTGGCCACGGTGACCAAGAAGGATTTCAGTTTCCTCGGCAAATTTCTGTTCATCGGCATGATCGTCGTCCTGCTGGCAGCCGTGGCCAACATCTTCTTCCAGATCCCGGCCTTGTCGCTGACCATCTCGGCAATCGCGGTGATGGTCTTCTCTGCCTACATTCTCTATGACATCAGCCGGATCATCACCGGTGGCGAAGACAATTATATTTCGGCGACGCTGGCGGTGTATCTCGACATCTACAACGTTTTCGTCAGCCTGCTGAATCTGCTGATGGCCTTCAGTGGCGATCGCGATTGATCGTGTCCTGCACAGAAGGGCGGCCTTGGCCGCCCTTCTTATTCAGGCGGCAGAAATGCGCCGCCCTGCAGCATGTGCGTACCGGAGCGACCCGGGATCTCGGCAAATATGACGTTGTGACGCGGCAGGGTCGCGAGCTTGCGCGAACTCAGCAGGTCGCGCAGAGCAACCAGTTGATAACCCTGGTTTTTCCACTCGACGAGCAGACGCTCGAAAGCATTGCCGAACTTCATCCCCTCCAGTTCGGCACGCAAAGTGAACACGTGCTCGCCGCCGGTATTGCCGGTCTCTTCGAGAAGCCGCTCGACGGCCTGATCCACAGACGCGGCTGCCGGAAGCAGCAGTTCGTCGAAGGTGGGTAGCGTTGTCGGAAGTTGCGGGCAGTGCACGAGTTCGCCGTCAATGACCGGGATGAACGGGAATTTCCCCCGGCAATCGCTGGCGTAAGCAAAGCCCAGGCGTTGTGTCAGGCGCAGGGCATGGCGATTCATCCGCCAAGCGGCAGCGCCGTGCGCCTGCGGTGGCTCGCCGAAAAGCGCTTCGAAACGTCGGTAGGCCTGCGCCATTTGGGCTTCGATCCAGGCGTTGTCGGCAATGTAGACGCGGCTTTCCCAGCGCACGCGATTCCAGGCGTGGATGGCGACTTCAAAACCGGCAGCATGTGCCTGCCGCATGCTCTCGGCGCCGCGCCTGCCGATATCCGGTGCCGGCAGGAGCAGCCCGTAGAGGCGAGTGCGGAGATCGTAGTAACGGCCTGGCGAGGCCTGGCGCGTTTCCCGACCGCTGCAGTCCGGACCGAGCGAGAAAAAGAAACTGCCGGCAGCGTCGTGCCGCTGCAGCATCTCGATCAACGCCGGCACACCAACCAGCGTGCCGCGGCAGGTGTCGACGTCGATCTTGAGGGCGATTCGCTTCATCGGCACGGGAACCGTGGCTGTGTTCTGGCAAAACCTGCCGGCGATCGCCGAGCGCGCTCAGACAAGGAGCAGGCCGACGGCGACCTTGCGTCCTTCACCGATCAGAATGTTGTAGGTGCGACACGCGGCCGGAACATCCATCACTTCGATCCCCTTCTGTGCTCGCAGCAATGGTCGCATCAGTTCCGGGCTCGGAAAGCGCAGCCGCTGGCCAGTACCCAGCAGAACGACTTCGGAATCCAGTGCGGCGAGCAGTTCGATATCGGCGACGCTCAGTGTTTCGAAAGTCGCCTGCGTCCAGTTTGGCAGCAGGCGATCGGGCAGCACCAGCAGATTGCAGTGGTGACGGACGCCGTTCACGCTGACGTAGTCTTCTCCGTAAGCGGTAAAAGTGTTCAGACCGCTGGTGTTCTCGAGTTGCAGTTTCATGAAAATTGCGGTGCGCAATACGATAAAGTAGGATTATAGCTTTTTTGCTGATCACGTTCAGACGCCGGCAACGCGCAATCACTGCCTGTGCCACATGCTGATCGATGGCTCGTCAAGAACGCAGACCATTTCCAGAGACTGAATCATGAGAGAGTTTTCGCGCATCAAACGCTTGCCCCCCTATGTGTTTAGCATCACCGCCGAGTTGAAGATGGCCGCCCGTCGGCGCGGTGAAGACATCATCGACATGAGCATGGGCAACCCGGACGGCCCGACGCCGCAGCACATCACCGACAAGCTGGTCGAAGCGGCGCTGCGCGAGAATACGCACGGCTATTCGATTTCCAAGGGGATTCCACGCCTGCGGCGAGCGATTTGCGACTGGTATCAGCGGCGCTACGACATCAGCTTCGACCCGGACAGCGAAGCCGTGGTGACCATCGGGTCGAAGGAAGGCCTCGCGCATCTGATGCTTGCCACCCTGGATCGCGGCGATACCGTCCTGGTGCCCAACCCGTCGTACCCGATTCACATCTATGGGGCGATCATCGCTGGCGCCGACATCCGGTCGGTACGCATGACGCCGGATGTCGACTTCATCGAGGAGGTACAACGCGCCATCCGCGAGTCGATTCCGAAACCAAAAATGATGATTCTCGGCTTTCCGAGCAATCCGACGGCGCGCTGCGTAGACCTGGATTTCTTCGAGCGTATCGTGGCTCTGGCCAGGCAGCACGACATTCTGGTGGTGCATGACCTGGCCTACGCCGACATCACCTTCGACGGTTACCGGGCACCCTCGATCATGCAGGTCGAAGGCGCACGCGAGGTCGCCGTCGAATTCTTCACCATGTCGAAGAGCTACAACATGGCCGGTTGGCGGGTCGGCTACATGGTTGGCAACCAGGAACTGTGCAACGCCCTGGTGCGCATCAAGAGTTATCACGACTACGGCACGTTCACGCCGATCCAGGTCGCCTCGGTGATCGCGCTTGACGGTCCTCAGGACTGTGTCGAGGAAGTGCGCCAACTCTATCAGGGTCGTCGCAACGTGCTTGCCAAAGGGCTGCACGAAGCCGGCTGGATGGTCGAGATACCCAGGGCGTCGATGTACATCTGGGCGAAAATTCCCGCTGCCTATCAGCAGATGGGTTCGCACGAGTTTGCCAAGAAGCTGCTCAACGAGGCGCGCGTGGCGGTGTCTCCCGGTATCGGTTTCGGCGAGTACGGCGACGATCACGTGCGTTTCGCGCTGATCGAAAACGAGGAACGCACCCGCCAGGCGATTCGCGGCATCAAGGACATGTTCAGGAAGGACGGCCTGCTCTAGGCCAAGACAATGAAAGCGATACGCAAATCAAACAAACTGGACAACGTCTGCTACGACATTCGCGGCGCCGTGCTGCAGAAGGCCAAGCAGATGGAAGACGAAGGCCACCACATCATCAAGCTGAACATCGGCAACCTGGCGGCTTTCGGCTTCGAGGCACCCGAGGAAATCCAGCTCGACATGATCCGCAATCTGCCGAGTGCGGCCGGGTATGCGGATTCGAAAGGCATTTTCGCGGCGCGCAAGGCGATCATGCATTACACGCAGCAGAAGCATATCAAGGGCGTCGTGCTCGAAGACATCTACATCGGTAATGGCGTCTCCGAACTGATCGTGATGGCCATGAACGCCCTGCTCAATGCCGGCGACGAGGTGCTGGTGCCGGCGCCTGATTACCCTTTGTGGACGGCTGCGGTGAGCCTGTCGAGCGGCACGCCGTGCCATTATCTCTGCGATGAAGCGAATGACTGGCTGCCCGACCTCGACGATCTGCGCGCCCGGATCACACCGCGGACACGCGCGCTGGTGGTGATCAACCCCAACAACCCGACTGGCGCGCTGTATCCGGACAGTGTGCTGCGCGAGATGGTCGCCATCGCCCGCGAACACGGCCTGATCATCTACGCCGACGAAGTGTATGACAAAGTCCTCTACGACGGCGCCACGCACACGGCGATTGCCTCGCTCTCGCAGGACGTACTGACGGTGACCTTCAACGGCCTGTCGAAAAACTACCGTTCCTGTGGTTATCGCGCCGGCTGGATGGTGATTTCCGGCGACCTGCGCGAGGCGCGCGACTACATCGAGGGACTCGACATGCTCGCCTCGATGCGCCTGTGCGCCAACGTGCCGGCACAACACGCCATCCAGACCGCGCTCGGTGGCTATCAGAGTATCGACGATCTGGTTGCGCCGGGAGGCCGCATGTGTCGCCAGCGTGATCTCGCGTATCAACTGATCACGGCCATCCCCGGAGTCAGTTGCGTCAAGCCAAGGGCAGCGCTGTACATGTTCCCGCGCCTCGATCCGCGGATCTATCCGATCGACAACGATCAGGAATTCATCGCCGAACTGCTGCAGGAAGAGCGCGTCCTGCTGGTCCAGGGCAGCGGCTTCAACTGGCCGTCACCCGATCACTTCCGCCTCGTCTTCCTGCCGTATGAAGACGATCTGCGCGACGCGATTGCCCGCATCGCGCGTTTCCTCGCCGCTTATCGCAAGCGCGCCGGAACACAGGCGTAGCGCGGCATGTCCACCCCGCAGCTTCCTCACGGTCGCTTTCTCCACGACCTTACTTCTTACTTCTTACTCGTGACTGCGCTATGAAACCTATCCACGTTGGACTTCTCGGGATCGGCACCGTCGGTGGCGGTACTTACGCCGTTCTCCAGCGTAACGCTGAAGAAATCACCCGCCGCGCCGGCCGCCCCATTCAGATCAGTGTCGTTGCCGACAAGGACCGCGAACGGATCCGGCAGCTCACCGGTGGAAACTGCCGGATGACCGACGACGCCTTTGCGGTGGTCAGCGACCCGGAGGTCGACATCGTCGTCGAGTTGATCGGCGGCTACGGGGTCGCCAGGGAACTCGTACTGCAGGCGATCGCCAATGGCAAACACGTGGTCACCGCCAACAAGGCCTTGCTCGCCAGGCACGGCAACGAGATTTTTGCCGCTGCCCAGAAACAAGGCGTGATGGTCGCTTTCGAGGCCGCCGTCGCTGGCGGCATCCCGATCATCAAGGCACTGCGCGAAGGTCTCACCGCCAACCGCATCGAGTGGATCGCCGGCATCATCAACGGCACCACCAACTTCATTCTCTCCGAGATGCGCGACAAGGGTCTGTCCTTTGCCACGGTGCTCCAGGAAGCGCAGCGCCTCGGCTACGCCGAGGCCGATCCGACCTTCGACGTCGAGGGCGTGGACGCCGCGCACAAGCTCAGCATCATGTCGGCGATTGCTTTCGGCAACTCGATGAGCTTCGAGCAGGCGCACATCGAAGGCATCAGCCAGCTCGACGCCGCCGACATCAGGTACGCCGAACAACTCGGTTACCGTATCAAGCTGCTCGGTATCACCAAGCGCACCCCGGAGGGCGTCGAGTTGCGCGTGCATCCGACGCTGATTCCCGCCAAACGGCTGATCGCCAACGTCGAAGGGGCGATGAACGCAGTACTGGTCAAGGGCGACGCGGTCGGCGCCACGCTGTACTACGGCAAGGGCGCCGGCGCCGAGCCCACCGCCTCGGCGGTGATCGCCGATCTGGTCGATGTGA
>RRZT010002005.1_pt1 | contig 28323 bp, 23 predicted proteins | sample 2165551 | NCBI WGS metagenome assembly RRZT01 (sample SAMN10456910, study PRJNA506462) | wastewater metagenome | biome: wastewater; feature: sludge; material: wastewater sludge; isolation source: wastewater sludge with Escherichia coli K12::gfp cells carrying plasmid... | place: USA: Moscow, Idaho... | reverse complement strand
GCAGGCCGCCAGCGTGCTCATGGTGCACTATCCGGGAACCGATGCACAGGCGATCGCCGAGTTCGTCGAGCAGATCGAACCGGGTGGGCTCATCCTCATGGGAGACAACATCCCGGAGGACGAAACTCAACTGGCGGACAGCATCGCGAGTTGGAACAAGGTCTCGCCCCTGCCACTGATCGTGGGCATTGACGAGGAAGGAGGCACAGTCCAGCGCCTGGATCTGGATACCTTCCCCGCCGCCCCGGATCTGCGCGAGGGAGACCCGGCCGCGACGGAGAGCGCCTTCCGTTCCCGAGCCGAGCTCCTGAGCGGCCTGGGCATCAACACCAACTTCGGAATCATCGCCGACGTCACGGACGATCCCACCTCGTTCATCTGGCCACGCGTGCTGGGCTCCACTCCAGATTCCGCGGCACAGCAGGTGGAGGCCGCCGTCATCGGCGAATCGGGGCTCGTGTACTCCACCCTCAAGCATTTCCCGGGCCACGGGCTCTCGGCGGCAGACTCCCACGTCTCGATTCCCTCCAGCGGCGTCAGCTTCGAGGAATGGAAACAGCTGGCCGCCCCGCCGTTCGAGGCAGGCATCGAGAACGGCGCGGAGATGGTGATGGTCGGCCACCTCCTCTTCCCCGAGATCGCGGCGGAACCGGCATCGCTCTCGCCCAGATGGCATCAGATCCTGCGCGAGGACCTCGGCTTCGACGGCATCATCGTCACGGACGCCATGGAGATGCTGCAGGGCTCCGAACTGCCCGAATACGCCGATCCGGTGGCGAATGCGGTGCAGACGCTCAATGCCGGTTCCACTCTTGTTCTCACCGCCTCGGGAACAAGCGCGGCGGACACCCAAGTTCTGGTTGACGGAATCGCGGATGCCGTCCGTTCCGGTGAGCTCGATCCCGAGGTACTCAAGGATGCCGGGTTGCGGCTGATGGAGATGCGCGAAGGGCTGTAGCGCGCGATTCGGCCGCGCGATTCGGCCCCTTGCTCCAATCTGGCTGCTCGCTCCAATCTGGCCCTTGCACCGCTCTGGCCAGGCACTCCCTCGAGGCGGGCCCGACGCGCTCCCAAGCGGGCCCACCACCCGTCACGGCTTCCGAGCGCAGCCGTCACCACTCCCGGGCGCTATCGTCACTCGTCCCAAGCGCAGCCGTCACGGCTCCCACGCCGGCCCATCCGCATGGGCACGCGGACGGTGCAGCATCCCGCTCTCCATAGCGACGAGCATCCGATCGCCCTCGACGCGCGCGATGCCGTCCACGATCAGCGTCCAGCCGTGCCGGACCAGCGGCTGCCAGATCAGGGTGACGTGCGGGTCCGCGGCGATGTTCGTTCGCGTCGAGTTCCGGACGTGGTCAATGACTACGGCATCTCCCTCAACGAACGGGTCCACCATCAGGATCTTGACGTACGGGTCAGCCTTGGTGATCAGGCTGGCCGATCCGAAGCGCGCCAGCACATCCTTCAGGTGGCCGGGGGGAAACGGGAATGGACATGCGGGCTCCTGGAGGTCGAGCGTGAAACGGCTGGTGGCGGGGCGCATCTCGGGGGTGCGGGCGCCGATGGAGGCCAGCGCGCGGGCGCGGGCGGAATCGGACACGTAGCTGGATGCAATGTGCTGAACGGAGCCGGAGAAGACCTCCGGCGCGCACGGAACGGAGGGGCCCACAAGGAACACGCGGGCGTCGGCGGCCAGCTCCAGAAGGTGCGGCAGCGTCTTGTTGGCAACGGTCATCCCGGTGATGAATACGGCGTCCGAGGAGGGAAGGACGTACTCGCAGGCGGAGTCGGGCAGGTCGGACCCGCGCGGCTCCCGTTCGAGCACAGTGAGCTCAACCGAGTCCGCCAGTGCCTTGATTCCCGGGGTGAAATGCCCGACGAGCGCTACCTTCTGGCCTGCGAACTCGCTGGCGCGCGACTCGAAGATGTCCCTGTCGCTGCGGTCCACCTTCATCTGTGGGGAGGATACGAAGGCGGTCAGCCGTTCCTCACTGTTCAGCCAGCTGCTCAACGCGGCAACGCCCAGGCTCGCCAGTTCGAAGTCCCAGGACTTGATGAAGGCCGCGACATCGCGCAGGGATCGGCCAACAATGTGCCGGTTGACGGCGCGTTCGCGGCGGCCTCCGCGATCATTGGAGGCGGTTCCCATCCCGCCGGCCGAGTTTCCCACCAGAGCCACGCGGCTCAGCAACGCCTCGGTGACTGTCAGATCAGCGGGCAACAGATCGATGAGATCGTCGTACAGTCGCCAAGGGGTTTTCGTGCTCACATCAGCATTCTTAGCATGATCCTTGGACCGGCCGCCCACACCTTGGCCCCAGAATCCCTCCTTGCCAGCGCTCGCGGTGCGGTTTCAGCCCGCATCACGCCACCGGTGGCTCCCAGAATTCCTTCGTGGCTACACAGCGTTGAGCTGTGCCAAATAGGGAGTGCCTCAACGCTGTGTACCCACTTGGCTGGAGAAAATGTGGCGAAGATGCCCGCGCCGTGCCAATCACCAACAATCCGGCACCCGGACGTCAGCTCACGACTGCCCCTCGTGCTGCACGGGGCAGAACGTGACAGCATTGCCGGTGAGGGCCAGCAAATCCTCGGCACGGCGCAGGAATGGCATGATCTCCGGATACGCCAAGGAATGCACGGTGGCGCGCCCGACGTTGCGCGAGGTGAGCAGCCCGCATCCGCGCAGACAGGCCAAATGCGCCGAGACCGTGGACTGGGACAATCCCAGATGATTCGTCAAGTCCACCACGCGGTGGTCGCCGAGTGACAGATGGGCGAGAATCGCCAACCGCGTGGGATCACCCAGAGCCTTGAAGAGAAGGGACGCGGTCTCCAACGCGGCCTCATCGACCCCTTCCGGAAGACTCTTTCCCTCATGCCGACCCTCTGCCCCGGGCCCCACAACACCGTTGACCACCGCCATCACCTCGCTGCCCCTATTCTTACACCACCTCCACAGCCCACATTTGATGCATGGCAGAATCCACTGACACCGATGGGCTACAAGAACTCCCGAAAGGGTGCTGAACCTACTTCTGCTCGTTCAGGAACGTCCGGATCTCCTCGGCGTCAACCGAACGGGCGTACGATCCGCCGTCGAACACCATCAAATCCCCGATGCCGCGCTGGAACACGAAACGGATGGCCCCAGCCCTCCCCTTCTTGTCATGCAGCATGGCGTCCATGATCGAATCGACGGTGACCGATTCGGGCAGCTCGTGCGGTAGGCCGATCGCCTTGAGCAGGGTCTCGAACCGCTGCTGCTCCGCATTCGTGCAGTAGCCGAAGCGCGCGCCCAGCCGTATCTGCAGGTTCGTGCCCACCGCCACGCATTCGCCGTGGCTCATCGTGTAGCCCATCGCGGTTTCGAGCGCACGCCCGATCGTGTGGCCCAGATTGAGGCCCATGCGGCGATTGCCCTCGAACACATCGGACACCACGAAGTCCCGCTTGATCTCGCAGTTGCGGCGCGCGGTCAGCTCCGCGAGGGAATCGTCTCGCACGAACTGCGCCGGGGTGAGGCCGCGGCGGACGAAGGCGCCCTCGAGGGCCGCGAAGAATTCGGCGTCGGCGATGCAGCCGTGCTTGACCGTCTCCCCCAGCCCGTCACGAATCTGCGCGTCGGAGAGGGTGAGCCAGCGGTCGAGATCGATCACCACCGCGTTGGGCTGGTGAAATGCACCGATGAGGTTGGTGGCCTGCGGTGTGTCAACAGCCGTTTTTCCGCCGACGGCGGCGTCCGCAGCAGCGAGCAGCGTGGTCACGTAGGAGATGTAGGGAACGCCGCGGGTGAACGTGGCGGCCACGAAACCCACGAGGTCGGTCACCACCCCTCCGCCGGCGGCAATGATGAGGGTGTCGCGCCCGAAACCGCGGGCGATGAGTTCGTCCTCGATCCGCTCCTTGGTGGCGCGCGTCTTGTTGATCTCGCCCGCGGGGAACGTGATCACGTCGAGAGCGCGCCCGGCGGCCTCGAACGCACCTGTGAGCTGTTCCGCCACGAGATCCACGACGGTCGAGTCGGTGATCAAGGCGATGCGCCGCTGCGAGAGTCCGGGGCGAGCGGCCAGCTCCACCACTTTCTCCTCCAGCCCACGCCCGACGACGATCGGATAGGACTCGTCCACCCGACGCACCAATTCGACAGTGAACTCCGTGGGCTTCATGTCTGCTCCATTCGTGGTGTTTCGCTCCGGCCCGCGATGGCTGAATGGCACGGTCTGAACCATCCTCCCGGCGAGGACACCGAGTTGGCAGGCCGTGACCAGCTTATCCGGAATCCGACGCGGGCAAACGTACAGCACAATCGCGAGACGACGTCCCAGAAACAATGGCGTCACCTGCGGCTAAACTGATCGGGCACAGTTGGCAAGGAGACATGGTGGAAGAAAACACGGAGCAGAAACAGCCCAAGCCGTGGTTGCGTATCGTCCTCATCGGATTGGCAACGGGCTATCTTTCGGGCATCTTCGCCGTTGGCGGCGGAGTGATCATGGTCCCCGCGCTCGTGGCGTTCGCCGGGTTCAGCCAGCGCCAAGCGGCGGGAACCTCGCTGGCGGCCATCATTTTTCCGGCGACGGCGGGCGTCATCACCTACGTGACGCACGGTTACATCAACTGGCTGGCGGCAGGAATACTGGTGGTGGGCTCCGTCGTCGGCGCCCAAATCGGCACCTATCTGCTCAACAAACTTCCGGTGCTTGTCATCAGGTGGGCTTTCGTGGGGTTCCTGCTGGTCTCGGCGGTGACGCTGCTCTTCGTGGTTCCTCCGCGCGGGGCCGTCATCGACATCACCGTGATCACCGCGATTGCCCTCGTGGCGATGGGGCTGGTCACGGGAATTCTCGCGGGGCTGGTTGGCGTGGGCGGCGGAGTGGTGCTCGTGCCGGGCATGATCGTGGGTTTCGGGGCTTCCGACCTGATTGCCAAGGGCACGTCTCTGGCCGTCATCATCCCCACGTCCGTCTCCGGAACGCTCGGAAACCTGAGGCGGCGCAACGTTGACCTGCAGGCGGCGCTGACCCTCGGGATCGCAGCGTGCCTGACCTCCCCTCTGGGGGTGCTGTCCGCCGTGGCGATCCCTGCCCGGACTGGCAACTACCTGTTCGCGGCGTTCCAGCTCAGCATGGCCGCGCGGATGATCATGCAGCTGGTGCGCACGAGCAAAGGCTGACCACTGATGGACAGACGTCTTGTCCCTACTGCTGCCTCTCACTATTCGCAGGAAGTTCGAAGACAGGCTGCTCCCGGTCGGGCTGAGTCGTTTTCGGGATCATTGATATTGATGCGGACATGTCCCCTCCTCCCGATCATATTTTCCGGCGTTTCCGGCCCTGAAACAGCAACGGTTCTCCTGACCTCCGGCCGCGACTACAGCGCCACCTCGCCGAGGGTCGAGATTCCGCGCCGCTGTGCTGCGCGCTTGGAGATGACCATTTGGCCGAAGGGGAAGCAGGTGACGGGGATGAGTTTGAGGTTCGCGATCGCCAGCGGGATTCCGATGATCGGGACCGCCTGGGCCGCGGCAGTCAGGATGTGCCCCACAGCCAGCCAAGCACCGGCAATGACGAACCACACGATGTTCATGAGTGCCGAACCCGTCCCGGATCCCGGCTGACGCACCACCGTGCGCCCGAACGGCCACAGCACATAACCCGCGATACGGAAGCTGGCGAGCGACGCCGGAATCGTGACAATCGGGATCAGCGCCAGCAGCCCGAAGAGTACGTAGCCCAAGGAGAGCCAGAAGCCGCCGAGAACCACCCAGATGATGTTGAGAAGAAAGCCCATGGTGATCAAGCGTATCGGATGGAAACTCCACCCACTCCCGACTTGCACCGGATCTCCGCGTGCGGGGCGTCCGGTTCGGGTGCCGCATTCTCCCTCAGCTCGGACTTCACCTCACCCAGCCCACTGGAGCAATCAAGCAGGGCTGCCGTTCCCCGCGGAACGCCGATCTTGATCTCGCCCACCCCCGCGTTGGCCTCGAGGTTTCCCCACGAGATCTCGCGGACGAGCACGTCACCCGTGCCGGTCTTCAGCCGGGCGTCGCCAACCAAGTGATCGACCCGCACGTTGCCCATGCCACTCTCCAAGCGCACACCGGAGCCCATACCAACGCTGATGTTTCCGACACCCGTCTTCACACTGCCCGCAGTGCCCCCGGACGGCACCCGCGTGAATCCCGCGGCAACCGCCAGCTCGGCATCCGCAAACGACTCGATCTCCACGTTTCCCTTGCCCGAGGAGATCGTCGCAGGCCCGAAGGTTGCGCCATGAATCCGAAGATTGCCCATCTCCAGTCGCAGCACGGCGTTCCTGAGATTTTGCGGCAGTGTGAGTTCGATGTCCACGCTGTCATTGCTCGAGATCGTCTTGACGATGTAGTCCAGGAACGTGAGCTTCTGGAGGTGCCCGGTGGAGACTCGCAGGACGTCGCCGTCGAACGAAACTTCCACTTTCTCCGCTGCCGGGCTTGCGCCCCGAACGGTCCAATGAATCTCGTCTGATTCCGGGACCACCGCGATGTCAACATTTCCCAACTGGCTGTCCAGATCGAGCTGGAAGGGTTCGTATCCCACCTGGAAGGTTCCGGAACGGGAGTCATCTGATGTGTGAGCCATTGCCATTCTCCTTACTTGACCCAGCCGCGCAAGGTCGACGCGAAGTTCGAGGTGGATGCGTAGTTCGCCCGCTCGCGCTTGCCCTCGTGAGCCACGCCGATTCGCATGGCGCTCACGATCCACGAGTTGAGGGACTTGCCTGCCGCCTGCGCGAAGCCGTCCACCTGCTTCTTGAGACCCTTGGGGATGCGCAACGTGATGCGGACGGTTTCGTCACCTTCGGATTCGTCCACCCACGCCTCGGGTTCCGGATCCGGCAGTTCGACCGCGGCGACGCGCAGGCTGGCACCATCTGGTGTCATCACGACGTCAACGTGCACCGAATTCGACAGGCGATTGACTTCATCGGCAAGGTCCGCAGCCATTGCGAGCCCTTGGAGCTGAACAGCGGGTTCGAGCGCTTCGACCAATCTCGCAGCGACCATCTGGGTGGACTCTTCTCCCATGGCAGCTGCGCGCAGGAGAGACTCCCGTAGCCTCTCGGAATACTGTGACATGTTCATGACACCATGATGACACCACTTTGAGTCCGGGTCAACCCCGAGCTGGCGCCTGATGCTCCCGAACGGGCGTGCCTGCTAACGTCATACCCATGGCACATGTGAGACCGAGCGTTGGTTTGACGACCGCGGAGGTAACCGCCCGCCGCGAAGCCGGGCAGGCAAACGAATTGCCCCCTCGCTCGGGGCGCACAACGAGCCAGATCGTTCGGGCCAACGTCTTCACCAGAATCAACGCCCTGCTCGGGATCCTGTTCGTCCTGGTCATGCTGACCGGGTCCTGGATCAATGGCGCGTTCGGCCTGCTCATCATCGCCAACTCCATCATCGGCATCGTGCAGGAGATGCGGGCGAAGCACACTCTCGATTCGCTCGCCGTGGTGGGTGAGGCCCACCCCACCGTGATGCGCGACGGCGCCAAACAGCAGATCACCCAGGAGGAGGTGGTGCTGGGCGACGTCATCGTGGTCACGCCTGGCGAACAGATCGTCGTCGACGGAATCGTGGCAAGCGCCAGTTATCTGGAAATGGACGAGTCACTACTGACCGGGGAATCCGACGCGGTCGCGAAGGAGGAGGGGGACGAAATCCTCTCCGGCAGCTTCGTCGCCTCGGGAACCGGCGCGTATCAGGCCACGAAGGTGGGCAAGGATTCCTATGCCGCAAGGCTCACCGCGGAGGCCGCCAAGTTCTCACTGGTCCATTCCGAACTCCAAGCCGGAATCAACCGCATCCTCCAAGTCATCACCTGGGTTCTCATCCCCGTGGGATTGCTGACGATTCTGGGACAAATTCGCGTTGGACAATCCGACTGGCGCGCCATTGTCCTATCCGTTTCCGGCGCGCTGGTGCCGATGATTCCCGAGGGTCTGGTGCTCATCACCTCCACGGCCTTCGCCCTGGGAGTGATTCGGCTCGGGCGCCGCAAATGCCTCGTCAACGAGTTGCCGGCCATCGAGGGCTTGGCTCGCGTGGACGTGGTGTGCGCGGACAAGACCGGCACTCTCACCGAGAACAGGATGGCGTTCTCGCAGATCATTCCCATCGGTGCAATCGGTATGGGGCCCGGCTTGACGGGAGCCGGTTTGGCGGGAGCCGGTTTGGCGGGAGCCGGTTTGGTGGAAGCCGGTCGGGCGGAAGCCGGTTTGGTGGAAGCCGGCATGGGGCCTGGCTTGGCACCCGCCATTGCGTCCGATACAAACTTCTCCACGGAGGCGTTGCGTCAACTCGCCGCCGCCGACCCGGCCCCCAACTCCTCGATGGAAGCGATCATCGAGGGAATGGGTGTTGCTGAGAACCCGTGGAAGGCAGTGGCTTTGCAGCCCTTCACATCCGCGAAGAAGTGGAGCGGCGTGAGCTTCGAGCAGGCGGACTCATCCGCCGCCCACTGGGTGCTCGGCGCACCGGATGTGCTGGTGGATCCCGCCTCCGAGGCGGGGCGCCAATCGGACGAAATCGCTTCCTCGGGATTGCGAGTGTTGCTGCTCGGGCGGTGCAGCGAACTGGTCACCAGCGAGAATGCTCCCGGAGTCATTGAACCAGTTGCGCTCGTCGTGCTGGAGCAGCGCATACGCCCCGACGCTGCCGACACCTTGGAGTACTTCAGGAATCAGGGCGTCGAGGTCAAAGTGATCTCCGGGGACAACGCCGAATCCGTCGGCGCCGTGACCCGTTCGCTGGGCATGACGTCTGGCGATCCAATCGACGCAAGGAACATTGACGACGAGTCGTTCATCCAGACCGTCAACGATGCGCAGGTCTTTGGTCGCGTGACACCGCAACAGAAGCGTGCGATGGTGGCCGCCCTTCAGGAGCGTGGCCACACGGTTGCCATGACTGGCGATGGCGTCAATGATGTGCTCGCCCTCAAGGATGCGGACCTCGGCGTGGCCATGGGTTCGGGCACGGCGGCGACTCGTTCCGTTGCCAAGATCGTCTTGTTGGACGACAAATTCGCAACGCTGCCCCATGTGGTTGCCGAGGGCAGGCGAGTTCTCGGAAACATCGAGCGAGTAGCCAATCTGTTTCTCACCAAGACGGTCTACTCCTCCACCATCGCGATTCTGGTGCTGCTCTTCTCACTGCCCTTCCCCTTCCAACCCATCCACGTGACCATCACAGGCTGGTTCACCATCGGAATCCCAGCCTTCCTGCTCTCACTTCCCCCAAACAATGAAAGGGCGCGGCCTCACTTCGTTCGGCGAGTGATGTCCTTCGGATTTCCCGCGGGTGTTCTCGTGGCTGCGGCATCGTTCATCACCTATGCCGCGGTGCGGGTTCCGGGGCCACCGGGCCATCCTGGAGCGATACAGGCCTCGACTGCGGCACTCGTCGCACTGATCATCGCGTCGAGCTGGGTGCTGGCCGTGGTGGCCCGGCCCTACGAGTGGTGGAAGCTGCTGCTGGTTCTGCTGCCCCTTGTGGGCTACAGCCTGATCTTCAGTCTCGACGTCACTCAGCGATTCTTCATGTTGGACTCCTCCAACACCTCCATGATGAGCTTCGCAACCATCGCCGGCCTCATCGCTGCGGCGCTGATCGAGGCGCTGTGGTGGATTCTGGGAATGGTGACGGGCGAGCGCCGGCCAGTGTGGATGCCGAAGGCCGAGCGGCGGGCCGCGGCCAATCAGCGACGCCTCGAACGTGAGGCCTCCGCTCTGGCTCGCGAGGTAACGGGTCCGCGGGAGTAGAACACGGCCACAACCAGCCTGGCAACGAGGGCATCAGGCAAACTGAGGGCATCAGGCAAACTGCCGCACTTACCAGCGGGTGCGTGGCAAGTTCCACGAGCTCGTCACTGTCACCAGCAGACTTGCGGCACTCCCCGGTCGCCCCACGGCTCCTACCAGCGGAATCGCGGAACACACCGCGGGGCCGTTGCCCTTTCCGAAATTTCACGGCGGTGAGACCGCACCGTCTGACCATAAAGTCAGTGGCTGCGCTCTCACCGCCACCAAGAAACCAGAGGCCGCCACGACGGCCGGCCAAGCGACTGGCCCACCACCTCATTCACTCCGTCGGTAAGCCTGCGGCCCTCCATTCGGCGATACCTCCATCGACGCTCTTCACATTGCGATAGCCCTGCGCCTTGAGCAGCAGCAACGCGTAGAGCGATCTGGTCCCGGCCGCGCACAGGGTCAGGACTGGAGCATCCTTGTCCGAAGGAAGCCCCTGAGTCCGCCCCTCGGACAGTTCCGGCAGGGGGATATTGGCCGTATCCGCAATACGCGTCAGGGCAACCTCCGGAGGATTGCGCACGTCCACAATGGGAACCCCGGCATCATGGAGAGCCTTCGCTTCCGCCACGTCGACAACGTCTGGGCCGTTCTTGGCGAACTGGAAAGCCGCCTCCAGATGCGCCCCGAAGGGATTCTCCAGGGCCGCGACGGCCTTCTCCTCAGCGGGGAAGAGATCGGGCAGGTGCCGTTGAAAGGAGGATATGTATTTGTAGGCGTTGTCCGGGAAGATGACAACGGCGATCACGCCCTCTTCGTCCGGAATCGCCCGTAGCGCGCCGGCCAAGGCGAGAGCGGAGCTCGGACCAGCGATGATGCTTTCCTCTTGGTGAAGGCGCCGCGCGAGTCGGTAGGCTTCGTCGTCCGGTATCTCAACGACGGCATCGTACTCCCCCGGGTGAAAAAACTCCGTTACGCCGAGCGCGCGGCGGCTGCGAACGCCCGGGATGTCGTGCCCCTCCGTGGGATGCACACCAATCACTTTCACGTTCGGATCACGCTGTTTGAGGAATCGCCCCGTGCCTGTGATGGTGCCACACGTTCCGAGCGATGCGGCAAAATGAGTGATCTCGCCACCTGCCTGGCGCCAGATCTCGGGCCCGGTCGTGCGAAAGTGCGCATCCGGATTCGCCGAGTTCTCATACTGGTTGAGCTCGGTCCACCCGGGACGTTCGGCCAATTCCTCGGCCTTCTGCATGGACCCCTCCGGCTGCCCGGGGAGGGGGCACAGATCGTCATCGAGCTCCACGAGTTCCGTTCCGAAGAGCCGCAACGAGGCTCTCTTCTCGAACGGAACATCCTTCGAGAGAGTGGCCGCGAACCCGTACCCCTTCGCATTGGCAACCATCGCCAAGCCGATTCCGGTATTACCGGACGTGGGCTCCACAAGGTTCTCCAGCTTCTCACCCCGCTCCTCGGCGTCGCGAATGAGATTCGCCGCCACTCTGTCCTTGACAGCACCGAAAGGGTTGTACCATTCGAGCTTGGCATACACCTTGGCATGCCTGAATCCGGTGACATGTTGAAGGCGAACGAGTGGAGTCGGGTTGTCCACGCTGGGTAGAAGCTCGAGGATGGATTCGTACGTCCGCTGGGAATGGTTGGCCATCAGTTCACCTTTGTTCGGGGGATCGGGCAGTGTGCCGTTCACAGGCTCAATTTCCTTGATGCAATATCCTTGACCGCATTCAGGAAGACGTCGATTTCGCCGAGCGTGTTGTAGAGGGAGAACGACGATCTCACTGTTGTCTCGTATCCGAGCCGCCGGAGGATCGGCTGGGCGCAGTGGTGCCCTGCCCGAACGGCGATGCCGTATCGATTCAAGGCCTTGCCCACGTCAATGGGATCGTGACCGGCAAGAACGAACGACAACACGGAAGCTTTCCGGCGCGCCGTGCCCACGATCGTCACGCCGGGAATCGCCGCGAGTCGAGGCGTGGCGTACGTGAGAAGCTCGTGCTCATAGCGAGCTATTCTCTCCAGTCCGATGGCCCGGACATAGTCGAGAGCCTCGCCCAGCCCAACGGCGTCCGCAATGTTACCAGTACCGGCTTCGTACTTGTTGGGTGCCCCTTGAAAGACGGTGCGTTCCAACGTGACATCCGCAATCATGTTCCCGCCCGACTGCCACGGAGGAGTCTCGTCCCACACGCGTTCGTTGATGTAGAGCACCCCGATTCCGGTCGGCCCATATATCTTGTGCCCGGAGAACACAAAGAAGTCAGGATCAAGTTCGGAGAGATTCACCGTGAGATGAGGAACTGACTGCGCCCCGTCGATGAGCACCCTGGCCCCGGCACGATGCGCGATGTCCACGATTTCCTTGACCGGGGTGATTGTTCCAAGAGAATTGGAGACCTCGGTGATCGCGACGATCTTCGTCCTCGGACCAACCAACCGTTGATATTCTTCGAGCACGAAGTTGCCCGCGTCGTCGACCGGAGCGACTTTCAACCGGGCTCCCGTGGCATGCGCGATCCCCTGCCAAGGAACCAGATTCGCATGGTGCTCCAGGTGGGAGATGAGGATTTCGTCTCCCGGACGCAGATTCTTGGCACCCCAGGATTGAGCCACCAGATTGATGCTCTCGGTGGTTCCCCGGGTGAAGACGATCTCCTCCACACGCCCGGCGCCGAGGAACCTGCGCACAGTCTCTCTCGCATTTTCGTAGGCGTCCGTGGCCCGCGCTGCCAGTTCGTGGGCTCCACGATGAATGTTGGAGTTCTCATGCCTGTAGAACTCCGAGATCCGATCGATCACCCGTTGCGGCTTCTGCGTGGTGGCTCCGTTGTCAAACCAGATGAGCGGATGCCCGTTGACTGGCTCGGCCAGGATCGGAAACTGCGAACGAACCGACGCGACATCGAATACCGGGTCAGGGGCAGCCAGCACCGAATGATCCAGACCACCCGAGCGTTCCACCCCGCCCAGCTCATACAGATCGCTGTTCAGTGAATCCGTCCCGGCGCGCGAATCCGTCCGTGCGAGGGCTCCCCATCGCGGCGCATAAGCTGACAGGTCCGGAACTTCGTACGATGCGAGGGGCACGGGAATCCCCTGAAGAGCATGTTGCTGCTGTGGGGTGTTCTCGCTGAATTCCGTCAAGGATGCCGGCCGAAATCCCCCGGCATCTGCACGCGCACCATCCCCGGCATCCGACCGCGCACCATCCGCCAGCCCACCGGGAAGCTCGGCAAAGATCTGCCCGGCCAAGCGCGATAGCTCGTCAGCCGGCACCGGGGACTCCTCGCCCGCGTTGCCGGCTCTTGTCTCACTTGTACTCATGGAACAGATCCACCCGTACACCATCGAGAACAGCCAGCGCATCATCCGTGAGAACTGCGAGCGCAGAGTACAGTGACACCAGGTACGAGGCAATCGAGAGCCGATTGATTCCTGTGAATCGAACCGACAATCCCGGCGCTTGTTCACCCACCAGACCAGGCTGGAACAGCCCGACCACTCCTTGCTCTGCCTCGCCAGTGCGTACGAGCAGGATCTTGGTGACTCCATCTTCCACCGGAATCTTGTCCGACGGCAGAATCGGAACACCACGCCACGTGATGAACTCGGAGCCGAAGAGCGCCGTGGTGACCGGCGGCACACCGCGCCACGTGGCCTCCCTCCCGAATGCCGCAATGGCGAGCGGGTGGGCAAGGAAGAAGCCGGGCTTCTTCCACACCTTGGAGAGGAGGGCGTCGAGATCGTCCGGCGTGGGTGCTCCCGTCAGCGTGTCGATGCGCTGATCAGGCGTCACCTGCGTGAGAAGTCCGTACTCGGCGTTGTTGACGAGCTCGTGCTCCTGCTGTTCCTTGATGGCCTCGATGGTCAGGCGAAGCTGCTGGGCCACTTGATCGTGGGGACTCGAGTAGAGGTCCGAGACCCTGGTGCGCACATCCAGAATCGTGGAGATCGTTCGCAGCGTGATCTCACGCGGGTTGGTTGCGTAGTCCACGAAGGTCTGGGGAAGCTCGTCATCGGCGTCTCCCCCAACGTGAAGCTCGATCGTCTCGGGATTGACAACCCTGTTGACACGGTAGATGCCCGCCTCCACGGGAACCCAATCCAGCAGGTGCAGCAGCCACCGGGGCGTAATAGTTGAAAGCTGGGGAACCGTCTTCGTCGCGGTGGCGAGTTGCCGCGCCGCGAGATCGCCGAGGGCCTCTGATTCTGTTTGGAAATTTGTCATGACATCTCCTTGGGGAAGGGGTTGGCTTACTGAACATTTCGAATACCGGTGATATATGGGACGACGTCGAATCGCTCAGGCGACGCTCTTTCCTCGGCTGGTTCTGACCTCACCCATCATGGATGAAGACTCGCGGTTCCAGTTGATGGTGTGTACCAGCAGCTCCGAGCGCGAGCCGCTCACGTGGCCGGAAACCACGGGCGTGTAGTTCTCCGTACAGCTGGACGTATCCGTTCCGGTGAGCGCGACGATGTCAATGACTGGTTGGTTCTCCACTGTCAGATACAAGGTGGACGAGCCGCGGGCCGCTCCATTCGGCGCCAAGTAGAACTGCTGGTGCGTTCGCAGCGCATCGATGGTCCGTCCCTCCGAATTGCACACGCGGACGGGGCCACCCTGCGCGGAGACGCTGATTGATCCCACTGCACCGGTCACTGTGAACGGCCCCGCCCAATCGCTCGGAGTCGCGCCGCCCGTGCGTGCCTGCTCAGCCAGGTGAGGATCAGCATGAATATCCCCTCGAGCGCGGCAAAGCAGGTAGTCGTGGAGAAAAATGACACGGTCCGAGTTGCGCTCGGCAGCTGCTGAAAGTGGTTGGAAGCGGAGGCCGGTGACGGCAACCTCGGGAGGAACGGATGCGCCATCTGGCGAGGCAGCGAGAACAACACGATAGTATCGATGGCCTTGAGGCCGCCCACTGCTCTGCGTCCGGGTCAGCGTCGTGGCATGGCCGAGATTCTTGCGGTACCAAGGATTCGCATCTGCCTCTGCCGCGGAGTCCTCGTTCGACATCTCGATGAGGGAGGTCGACACCTTTCGCCAATGCGATCCATCGGTGGACTTCTCCAACCACACGGAGACTCCATCATGCTTGCCACGAATCGCGATCTCGTAGCGCCTGAGCTCAATTGGTTGCTCGAATTCCATGGGAATGCAGGCAGCTGCCCCGCTCAACGGGATCGTTCGGAAGCCCAACCGAGGGTCGCCATCCGTCTGGTCGATCTCCAGCCATTCATGCGACGGGTGCGTGTCCAAGTGAGAATCATTCGTGTAGTGCCAGATGGCAGCTTGCGTCGCCGCAATTGCCTCGTGTTCTCTGAGATTCACCCCACCCAACGGATAACGGTGCGTGCGCAGGATGTCGCTCAATTGCGCGAGGGAAACAACCGGGTACGACCCGGCAACAATGCGCGAGATTTGCAGTTCGAATTGCCGTGCACGGGGGTTGCCGACGTCGTCGAAAACGGAGTACTCATATCGCGCGAGCCGGGCCGGACTGCGTCCGTCCTGATCAAGGGAATAGCCATCCACGTTCGGGTTGAGGCGTATGAGGTCAGTGAGCGCGGCGCTGCCGTCTGCGAAGTGCAGGAGGTCGACGGTCGGGGAATAGGTTCCTCCTCGCAGACGCGTCAAGTAGGGCGAGCGATGCGGGACACGGAGTTCTTGGGTCTCCCGGATTGTTTTCATGAGAATGACTCAGCTCTCGTTGGCGAATGGTTGGTGGGCGGGCAGCATTGCTCCGCTGCACATTCGCGTACAAGAACTCGTCTGCCGCACAGCGTCCGCGTGGTTCCGACGAATAGTGGTCATCTCGCAACTCACTTCCTCAACTCCGGGGTATCGCTGTGCGGTTGCTTCCTCAGGAAGCCTTGAGCGGATTTCCGCGGACGCGGCGAATCAACAAGTACAACTCGCATCCCAAGCAGAAGTTGAATGCCCAGTTGAGGAACGAGGCAGCCAGGGCGAAGCCCGCGCCCACGTAGAACAGGAAGCTCAGACCGGGCAAGGCGCCAATGATTGCGATCACGGCAAAGGCGAGACCCACAGTCTGCGCGAATCGCGGAGGTCGTTCATCCTCCAGTTCCGTGGGAGAGGTAAGACGCGGCCTCACGAGTCCTTTGTAGATCCATGAATATGGCTGATACTTCAATCCGGCGATGCTACCGAGCGCAAACACCACCGCCTGAATTGCGACGAGGATCCAGCCATGTGTTGGCCCAAGAATCAGGGCAAACAGGAGGACGAGAAAAGTGATTCCTGCTCCGAAACGCGGGCCACGGGGATCGATCATGATGTTCTTCCAATCAAGCTGTCAAGGGTTTGTCCGAGTTCCCTGAGCGCCACAGCGCCCTCGGTTCGGGTCACTGTCTCCGAAACAGGATCCAGCAGGAAAATAGTGGGCGTTCTACGGATCTTCAGCTGACCGGCCAAAACCGAGTGTTCCTCGACCGGCACCTCGTAGAAGCGGAAATCGTTCCGAGACTGGTTGAGCCGCTTGAACAGCGCCTGGTTCCGTTTGCATTGAGCGCAGTACTCTCCAGAAAACTGGATGAAAGCTGGTTCGGCCACGGGTTCTTTCACGAGATGGGAAAGCTCCTGCCACTCGGAGGTTACCGAATGAACGGACGAAACATCCTCTTCAGTTCGGTCCGCCTTGTCACCGCGCGTCGTATTCTCAACTGTCCGGAAGGTGCCATCCACTCGGTTGCGGTACAACACGAATACTGACGATGTCACGACTGCGACGATTGCTATGCCGATGCCGACTGGGTCCATGTATCTCACCATGTCTCGTGATGAATGCTGTGCTGTTTGAGGCAACGGAGAAGGCCACATCGTGTGTGTTGTCATTTCTCGGTGGAAATGGATCTTCTCCATGTTCGTTGAGTCCACGAATCTGAATTCAACGAGGCGCGATCTTCTGTCAGTAGGAGCAACACATTCGGCGCTGGCAACAAGGAATGAGGGAATGACAAGAAGTGTGATCCCAGAGCACCGGGGAGTTCACCATCGCCATTCACCTCCAGCCTTCATTTCATATCTACCCACATTATTAGTGGGTAGAAAACAACCTAATGGAATTCTTCAGCGAAGAACAGCCCCATCTCGAACTGTGGTCATCCGGTTTGAACGATGGGCCACGTTTTCCAGCACGTTTGCAGCGCTGCCCCGTGGGCTCGTCACTCTCGCCAGCGGATTTGCAGCACTCCCGCATCGCCTCACGGCTCCTAGCAGCGGAATCGCGGAAAACTCCGCGGGGCCGTTGCCCTTTCCGAGATTTCATGGCGGTGAGACAGCACTATCTGACCATAAAGTCAGTGCCTACGCGGTCACCGCCACCAAGAAATCTGACACCAACTGAAGCAGCCCACACGCTCCGCGAATTCTCCACAGATCAGCCCAGTGCATCACCCATCCACAGGAGAAGCCTCACACGAGACTCCACTTGTGGCGTTCATATAGAAACGTCCCATGTATTCGAGGAAAATATTTCGAAGGAAAGACTTGTCCGGAGTTCTGAACGGACAACTCGAACTCGATCAGGCCATTGAGGACGGCACAATCGAGAGGCTGCAACGCAACTGGTACGCTTCCGCAGATGCTCCTGCGGACATGGCTCTTGCACTGCGAAACGGTGTGCGGCTCACGTGCGTCAGTGCGGCCGAGCATCACGGCATCTGGACGCCGTTGCACTCCGATGTTCACATTTACTCCGTTCACGGCCGACCCACCACATCTCTACCACCGCCTCTCATTCCGCATCCTGCCCCTTACTTGCCCAAATGGCCGGACGAGAATCCGATAGCCTCACTGGAGCTCACGTTGCTCCATGCAGCGAGATGCCTACCCGTGTCGGAGGCCGCGATCCTCTTCGAGTCGGCCTTGAATCTCAAAAGGATTATGCTGCTCGATGCGTTGGCGATTGTCGAAGAGCTTCCTGAGCCGCGTCGCACCCAACTCTCCCGAATCAGAACGGACGCAGAATCCGGAACTGAAACTTACGTGCGTTGGTTCTTGGAGTCGCATCGTGTCAGCGTGCGCAGTCAAGTCTGGATTCCAGGTGTTGGTCACGTTGATCTGCTCGTTGGAAAAGGCTTGGTCATCGAGTGCGACTCAGTCAGATATCACATGGATCCCGAGCAGTTCCACAACGATCGCCACCGCGACACCAAGCTGATCACACTTGGATATCAATCGCTGCGTCTGACTTGGGAAGACGTCTTCCTTCATTGGGATTCAACCCAGCAACTTCTTGTGAGTCTCATTCGAACGCGTCGCCAGCGCTACGTACATCCCATCTGACGGCAATCTCGCCAAGTGGGAGTTTCTGATGGCGGCGAGGCTGCGCTATCCGACCATTAAGTCAGATAGGTGGCTCTCACCGCCACCAACAGGCCGACAGCCACCTCATTCTGGCCTTGCGGCGGTCCGACGCGTCCGCTGCCAAGGCGAATCAATCGATGCCAGCCGCTGCTCCATTGCGGCGGCGTCCTCCCACGTGTCAACGTCCATGCCAGTCCGCTCGGTGTCGCGAACCGTGGCAAGTTCGAGTTGGGAGAACAAGGAGCGCACGGAGCGATCGCGCACCTGCGCCCCGAACAGTTGGTCAAGAGCTCCCGCGACGTAGACGCCGTGCAGGTACTGATTGAAAACAGCCGGTTTGCCACCATCAGCTTCAGCCTCGGTGCTGACGAGAGGCACGGCGCCGCCGACGAACTGTTCCGGTTCGCCGTCCGTACCATTGGCTGCGCGCATGCTCTCGCGTGTTGCATCTCGAAACGCCCGTTCCAACGCGGGGTAGAGCCGCGGTGCAAGCGGAGCGTCACAGGTCAGGAGACCAACAAGGCCTCCCGGGCGATACCCGGTCAGGGTCACCATCTTTGCAAATCCCGAAGCCACCCCGGCCACTGGTCCTCCGAAGGGTGGCTCCTCCAACACACGCACGCAACCCTGAGGGATGGCAACCTCGGGCGGCGCCACCACCACAATTCGCGCAGCTGGAGCGACCACACGAATCTCGTCCACCGCGCGGGCCAACAACGTCATTCCCCCAACCATGACATCCGGCTTGGAGATCCCGCCCATTCGCTTCGCCGTACCTCCAGCCAGAATGATGACCCCGCAAATACGCGATGCACCTGAGGTGGATGAGGAGTCTGCAGGGGGAACCGGTTCCGCCTCGAGGGTCGAGCTTGGTCCCACAACGGGGCCTGCCGCCGCAGCAGTGGGAACTCCCGCCGGGACGGGAACCGCATGGGGACTCGGAGCATCGAATGCCGGGGCCGCTGGCATGCCGTCAACTCTGGGAGGTACGGCCCCATTCGCCACACCGGCGAATCCGTTCTCGGGCATCGGGCTGGCCGGTGAGGGCCCGGTCATCTGCGCCGCGTATGGACTGCCACTTCCCATGGGTTGACCACCACCGCTCGGCGAACCACCACCGACTGGCGCCCCACCACCGACTGGCGCCCCACCACCGGCAGCGGCACCCTCACCACCGTCTTGCGACTTCGCGGCGGGTCGCAGGCGCCGCCCGTACTTCCTGTAACGCTCGTTGATCCAGGAGATCAGCACCGCGACCAAATACAGCGCCACGAGAATGAGGGCCTGCATGATCATTGGCCACGGACTGGGCAGCGGATTGGCGATGGCCGCGAAGATGAAGGCAACCAGCACGGCCCAACGCCACGACCGCAACATGGCCCGCGAGCCCAGCACCCCCAGGAAGTTCAGCGCAACCAGCACCTCCGGAATCAGGAAGGAGATACCAAACAGGATGACCAGCCGCAGATAGAAATCCACGTAGGTGTCCGCCTGCAGGAGCGAAACCCCACCCACCGGAACAAATGACTGCAAGATCTCCACCGCACGCGGAACGAGCCACACTCCGGTGGTCGCTCCTCCGGCAAAGAGCAGCACTCCCACCGCTCCGAAGGCAAAGACGTAGAGCCTCTCCTTGCGCTTGAGCCCAGGTATGATGAACGCCCCCAGCTGGTAGATCCACCACGGGCTGGAAATGATCAACCCGATCCAGATCGCGACCCGAAGCTTCAGGTCCAGCGCGGCCCCAATGGTCGGGAAGTTGATCTGGGTACCGGCATCCTGTATGTCGAACAAGGGCGCGGTGATGTATCCCATCACCGACTCATACAGGAACCAGCCACCCACGGCACCCACGGTGATGCCCAGCAGTGCAAAGAGCACACGCTTGCGCAAATCCTTCAGGTGCCCGGAGATACTCATTCGAGCCTCCGGATTCAACTTCCTCTGCTTGGCCACTGCTGACCAACGCCTAGCTCTGCTGGGGTGCAGTGCCGTTCTGGCCCTCTCGCCACTCACCGTTGGCAGGAGGGAAGGCGCCGCCGGACTGTCCCTGACCGGCAATGCCCGGGTGGGTGGGTTGGCCCTGCTGGAACTGTCCGGCCGGGTACGCCTGTCCCTGAGCCGGGTATTGTCCTTGCGGATACTGGCCCGGCTGCCCGGCAGGATACTGGCCCGGCTGCCCGGCAGGATATTGCCCGGGCTGGCCTGCGGGGTACTGACCCTGCTGGCCCTGAGCCGGGTATCCCCCCGGAGGAACATCGTCTTGCAGTTCGCGCATTTCCTTCTTCAGAACCTTCGCGGACTGTCCCAATGAACGCGCAATGTCAGGCAGCTTCGCCGCGCCGAAAATAATGATGATGACGAGTAGAACAACGATGATGTGCCATGGCTTCATCGTGACCCTCCTAATTCTGGTCGATTGAGTATCGTGTGAAGATCAAGTGGTCCATCGTCATCCTTCGACGACGGCGTCGTGCCCGCACCCGCTCGTGACTCATCACCAGCTGGCCGGGCCAAGTAGTTGGGGGTTCGAACTTCGTTCGTTGCACGCCCGCCGGGGCCATCAGCGCACACATTCTCCGCCAACGAGCCCGCAAAGGCGATTCCCTGTGTTGATACAATGCCGGGGTCCATTGAGCCCTGTGGCGCCGAGTGACCCCGTGCCGAGCCCATCGATTCCGGCTCCGCAGGCGCCACTACCGAATCCACGCCATCAGCTCCGCGGTTTCTGTCCGCCGCGGCGACGTCCGCGGGAAAGGGCGCCGCGGCCTGCTGCATTGCCGACACTGCGCCGGTCGCCGCTACCTTGCCTGCCTTCGCGGCCCCACTCGTTGCGGCGATCCAAGCGTTCATCTCCTCCTGCACAGCTTCACGCACCATTTGGCGCGGATCGTACTGGCTGAGATTGAAGTTCTTGATCTTTTCCACGTCGCTGGCGTCAATTCCCAGAATCGACAAATCAACGGAGGTCTCCGTGCGCAGCTTCGCGCTCCATCCACGCACCATCTCGAGGAGGTATCGCAGACCGTGCAATGCCTGAGCCACGTTCTTCGGCCCCATGACGAGTGCCGCAATGATGAGCAGAACGAAGAGCTCACCACCACTTATACCGAACATGACACCTCCTCGGCCCGACGTCGCCAACGATATTACACGGCACCTTGTGCCGAAACAGGACCCTTGTTCCCAGACCGTTTCCGCCTGGATTCACACGTCCGGATTCAGGCTTGCGAATTCACATTCCCGAGTCACAACGGCACGGCCCACACGTCCCGAACCTCCCAGCCCGACACCGCATGAGCCACCATGTGCGCGCAGCGCCACGGGACCGGAACACCAGGAACGGAACGCTACGAACGATCCGTGGAATCGGGACCATCCCAATTCTCAGCTCTGGTTTCCAGCAGCGCGACGAGCTCATCGGGGTTGCGCCCTTTCGACGCGGCCGCGTACCCCACAAGGAAAGCCGTCAGTGGAGCCGCGGGCCGTGAGGGGCCGTGTGCGACCTTGCCGATGAGCCTGAGCAGCGGACCCTGATGGACCGTGATGAAGTCTTCGTCCAGATCCAGCTCCGCGCTCACCGCCTCAAGCCAACGAGCCATCTCGGCCATCTTCTGCGGATCATCTCGACGTACCATCGCGCCGCCCCCGTCTTCCAACACATCACGGCATGTAGCCAACACCTGTTCGATAGGGAGAGTACCAGCAGGTCACACCCCCGGGGTAGAAGGACCGCCGAGTTCATCCGCGCCACGCCGAGCTCCGCAACTCGCCGCGCGCGGCACCGAATCACGCCTCAGCCACACTCTCCAGCAGGGCCGCAACCACCCTGTTGCGGCGCAAGGATGTGCGCCCGGACGGGCTGAACTTGGCCAGTTGCCACGGCGGAGCCAAGCTCATGTAGGTGCTCACCACAGCCTCCGGACTCTCCTCCATGCCGGTGCGCAGCCACGAGCCAATGATTGCGATGAGGTTGTGAACCTGCTGCGAGATGGCCATGGTCACCCACAACTGCGAGGGCATGCCGCCGTCGACATGCTGAACGAAACTCTCCACGTACTCGCCAAAAACCTGCTCGAAGTAGGCCGAGAGCATGGCCAGCACAACCGACTGTCCATCCACGGAGAAGATGCGACTGTAGATCTGTTCGTTGGCGCGGGCATACTCGAGCAGCTCGATCATGATCTCGCGCCAGCGCAGCAGATAATCCGCGCCGGCATCGTCCAGGAGGGTCGCCAATGGCTCGATCTTCGGCCGGATCTGGCGGATCAGGTGGCTGGCCAGAAGCTGAGCGGGAGACTCAGCGTGCTTGTAGAACGTGGTCCGAGCAACTCCGGCCTTGGCCGTCAACTCCGAAACGGTGATCTGCTCGGCGGGCTTCTCGGCCGCCAACTCGGTCACTGCCCGCACCAGCTGGTCGCGCACGCGCTGGAATCGCGGATCGTCCTCGGGCCTGCGCTCTGGTTTGCTCACCACGAAACTCCTCCTTCGCCACACGCCCGGATGGAACCTTCATCGAATCAATGTTGGCACACCCGAGAGTTTTGACCGTTCAATAGGACATAGGCCACACACCGCGCCGGGGGACGCAAGCCATTCAACGGCCCGGCCCGCGTGCGCCCATCATCCCCACCCCGTTCTCCGCTCGCCCCGCTCGCCCACCAGGCCCGCTCGCCCCACTCTCCCGCCGCCCCATTCGCCCACCAAGCCCGCCGCCGCATACTCACGCCGTGTGCCCCGCGCAACTCTCGGGAATTATGCGCAGAAAGTCGCACGCAATCCCCCTTTCGGCGTGACATCAAGCATTCCTAATGAACACCTGTCCCACGTGGGACTTTGGGTCTAAGCGACAACTGTCGTTAATCGCCTAGGGTGCGTATCAGGCAGTGTTCTGCGCCCACCGGTGGGGGCAGACGCACTCGCAGCAAACTCAGGCAGAGATTGAAGGAGCGCCATGACGGCAACACTCGACACCAAGGCGGCGCCCAACGCGCCGGAGGCCGCCGCGACCACGGTGGCACCAACTCGCCGTTCCTTCCTCAAGTGGTCGGGGATCGCCGCGGGTGCCACAACCCTCGTTGCATCCACCACCAACCTTGGAATTCCCACCACTGCGCAGGCGGCCATCAACAATCCCGGGATGCTCGATGCGGACAAGACGGTGTGGAACGCGTGCCTGGCCAACTGCCAGAGCCGGTGCGGCTTCCGCCTGCAAGTCAAGGACGGCCAGGTGGTCCGCATCCTGCCGGACAACACCGGCTCCGACAAGCTCGGCGATCTGCGCAACCTCGCCTGTGTGCGTGGACGCAATCAACGTGAGCGCATCTACTCCCCCGACCGCCTGAAGAAGCCCATGAAGCGCGCGGGCAAGCGCGGCGAGGACAAGTGGGAGGAGATCTCGTGGGAGGAGGCCTTTGACACCATCGCCTCTGAGATCAAGAGGGTCCGGGAAACATACGGCAATGAGGCCCTGTGGTATCACTACGGTTCCGGCTCCACCGGCGGGAACATCACCAAGCGCGGCACGTGGCCCCGCCTGCTCAACACCTACGGCGGCTACCTCGGCCAGTACGGCGACTACTCCACGGCGATGATCACGGCGTCCTCGCCCTACTTCTACGGGGGCGGGCTGTCAAAGATGGCCGAGTCGAATTCACTGGAGGACGCCCAGTTCTCCAAGCTGCAGGTCATGTTCGGCAACAATCCGCTGGAGACACGCATGTCCGGCGGCGGGGAACTCGGCGTCGTCCAGGCGGTTCGCAAGGAGTTCGGGGTCCGCACGATCGTCATCGACCCGCGCTACTCGGAAACGGCTCTTGCCGCGGGCGACGAGTGGATTCCCATCAGGCCGACGACGGACGCTGCTCTCGTTGCCGGGATGATTCACGTGATGCTGGAGGAGAAGCTGCAGGACCAGGCCTTCCTGGACAAGTACTGCGTGGGCTTCGATGAGGACCACATGCCCGAGGGAATCCCCGCCGGCCAGTCCTACCGCTCCTACGTCGAGGGCAAGGGGCCCGACGGCGTCGAGAAGACCCCGGAGTGGGCGGCGGACATCTGCGGTGTCCCAGCCAACAGGATTCGCCAGCTGGCCCGCGAGATTGCCGGTGCCAAGCCGTGCGCCATCACCCAGGGATGGGGACCACAGCGCAACGCCACCGGCGAGAACTCCTCCAGAGCAATCTTCCTCATGGCCTGCGCCACCGGCAACGTGGGAATCCACGGCGGCGGCACCGGCGCCCGCGAAGGCAACACGAGGCTGCCCGTCGCGGCATTCCCGCTGTACGACGGCGAGACTCCCCCGGTCACCACCCAGATCTCCTGCTTCAACTGGATTGATGCCATCGATCACGGCGAGAAGATGACCGCAACCCACGACGGCGTGCGCGGCAAGGACAAGCTGGAAGTGGGCATCAAGCTCATGGTGGTCAACGCCTCCAACACATTGACGAATCAGCACAACGACCTCAACAAGTCCTACGAGACCTTGGTTGACGATTCCAAGTGCGAATTCATCGTGGTCATCGATCACCAGCACACGGACAGTGCCCGCTGGGCGGACATCCTGCTGCCCTCGACCACCAACTTCGAGGAATTCGACATCATTCCCGGCGGCAACTGCGGAGACACCGGCTACGTCATGTGGGCGGAGCAGGCCATCGATCCGATGTACGACTGCAAGACGGGTTACGAGATGTGCACCGAGATCGCCAAGCGCTTGGGGATCGAGGAGGAGTTCACCCAGGGCCGCACCCAGGAGGAATGGCGCCAGTACCTCTACGACCTGACGAAGGAGAACGTGCCCGAGCTCCCCTCCGCCGAGGAACTCAAGGAGATGGGCATCTGGCGCAAGCACTTCGAGGAGCCCTTCGTTGCCCTCAAGGACTTCCGCACGGATCCGGTGGCCAATCCGTTGGAGACTCCCTCGGGCAAGATTGAGATCTTCTCCCAGCGGCTGTACGAGATGAATTCCACGTGGACGTTCGACGATCCCACGGATCGCCTCGCTCCCGTGCCGGAGTACACGGAAACCTGGGAGGGATTGCAGGAAGCCCGTAGCGGCACGAAGTACCCGCTCCAGCTGATCGGCCATCACTTCAAGGGCCGCACCCATTCCACCTACGCCAACCTTCCCCGCAACAAGGAAGCGCATCACCAGCGCGTGTGGATCAACCCGATCGACGCCGAGGAGCGCGGGATCGAGATGGACACCATGGTGGACGTCTTCAACGATCGGGGCCGCATGAGGATCCCGGCGCAGGTCACTGCCCGCATTGCCCCCGGCGTCATCTCAGTTCCCCAGGGAGCCTGGTATGAGCCGAACGACGACGGCGTTGACATCGGCGGCTGCGTCAACCTTCTGACCAAGTACCACCCGACCGCGCTGGCCAAGGGAAACCCCTGCAACACGACCCTTGTCCAAATCGAGAAGACCAAGGCCTAGGCCATATTCGGTGGGGTGAGCCCCGGTTCACCCCACCACCCCACCCATTCCGCTCAGATCCACGCATGAAAGTGAGATGACAATGTCGCCCACTCACACGGCACACGTACCGGCGGTCTCCATGACGGAAGCCACGCCCACGGGCACGTCGCGCCGATCGTTCCTCAAGTGGTCGGGCGTCGCCACTGGTGCGGCCACCCTCGTGGCCACCACGACCAGTCTGGGCATGCCGGGCACCACGCCCGTCGCCGCCGCGGAGGGAATGACGGATGCGGACAAGACCGTGTGGTCCGCCTGCATCGTCAATTGCGGATCCCGTTGCCCGCTGCGCCTGCAGGTCAAGGACGGCACGATCGCCCGCGTTCTCCCGGACAACACCGGAGACGACACCCTGCTGAACCGTACGATCCGCGCCTGCGTGCGCGGGCGCAACATGCGCCAGCGCGTCTACAATCCCGATCGCATCAAGAAGCCGCTCAAGCGCGTGGAAGGTTCCAAGCGCACCGAGGGCAAATTCGAGGAGATCAGCTGGGACGAGGCGCTCGACCTTCTGGCCGAGAAGCTCGCGTACACCTATGACACCTACGGCCCGGAAGCCGTGTACAAGAACTACGGTTCCGGTGTGTGGAACGCTCACATCGCCTACTCCGGCGGATGGCATCGCCTGCTCAACCTGCTGGGCGGCTACCTCGGGTACTACGGCAACTACTCCTACCTCCAGATCACCCAGTGCACGAAGTATTTCTACGGGAACGCGGATGAGCAGCCCTCGAACTCCATTGAGGACGCCATCGAGAACTCGAAGCTGCTGGTGCTGTGGGGAAACAATCCTCAGGAAACCCGCATGTCCGGCGGCGGCGTCACCTTCACCACGGCGCAGGCCAAGAAGCACGGCCTGAAGATCATCGTTGTGGATCCGCGCTACTCGGATTCCGCCTCGGTTCTGGCGGACGAATGGATTGCCCTGCGGCCCGGCACGGACACCGCGCTCATCGCCGGAATGATCCACGTGATGATCACGGAGAACCTGCACGATCAGGCGTTCCTGGACAAGTACTGCGTGGGCTTCGACGAGGCGCACATGCCCGAGGGAGCACCGAAGAATGCCTCCTACCGCGCCTACATCGAGGGCACGGGATACGACAAGATCGAGAAGACCCCGGAGTGGGCCGCGGACATCACCGGCGTTCCTGCCAACCAGATCCGCCAGTTCGCTCGTGAGGTGGCGCTCGCCAAGCCCGCGAACATCACTCAGGGCTGGGGGCCGCAGCGCCACGCCCACGGCGAGAATCAGGCCAATGCCATCAACTTGCTCGCCTGCGTGACGGGCAACGTCGGGCTTCCCGGCGGCGGCACCGGAGGTCGCGACGGCTACTACTGGCCGGTCACGTTCTCGCTGGACAACGGCGAGAATCCGGTGCAGACCCAGATCTCCTGCTACAAGTGGACGGACGCCATCGACCACGGGCCGGAGATGACCGCGTTGAAGGACGGCGTGCGCGGCCGGGACCGCCTCGAAACCGGCATCAAGTTCATGATTTTCTATGGTTCGGCCATGGGTTCCTCCCAGCACGGCGACATCAACCGTACCCGGGAGATTCTCGACGACGAATCCAAGTGCGAGTTCATCGTGGGCATGGACAACCAGATGACGTCCACGATGAAGCTGTGCGATCTGGTTCTTCCGGATACGACGACGTCGGAGCGCTGGGACCTCGTACCGTCCGAGTACACCGGCGACATGGCTTACGAGATCATGTGCGAGCAGGCCATCGAGCCGCTCTACGAGTCGCGCACTTCCATCGACGTGACGACGTCCCTGGCCGAACGCATGGGAGTGTTGGAGGAGTTTGCCGGCGAGAAGCGGACCACGGAGGACTGGGCGCGCGAACTCCAGGCTCAGAACCACAAGGAGTTCCCGCACATTCCGGAGTTCGAGGAGTTGCGCGAGATGGGCGTGTACCGCTATCACGATCCCAACGGCCTCTATGTTGGCCTCAAGGATTTCCGCACGGATCCGGCGGCGAATCCACTGGAGACGCCGTCCGGAAAGATCGAGATCTACTCCTCGCAACTGGCCGAGTTGGCTGCCACGTGGGAGTTCCCCGATGCACTTCCCGGTGACGAGATCACACCGATTCCGATGCATGTTGCCACATGGGAGAGCGCCGAGGAGGCACGGAACAACGAAAAGTATCCGTTGCAGTCCATCAGCCACCACTACAAGGGGCGCACGCATTCGACGTATGGAAACCTCACCAACAATCGTGAGGCCCATCCGCAGAAAATTTGGATCAACGTTCAGGATGCGGCGGCTCGCGGCATCGAGAGCGGCGATCTCATTGAAGTATTCAACGATCGCGGTCGCATCGAGGCTCCGGCCATGGTCACTCCGCGCATCGTTCCCGGAGCCATCTCGGTACCGCAGGGTGCCTGGGTGGACTTCGACAGCAAGGGTGTTGATCGGGGAGGTGCGGCCAACGTCCTGACGTCGCTGCACACAACCCCTCTGGCCAAGGGAAACGGCCAGCACACCGCTCTTGTTCAGGTTGAGAAGTCGCTGTAATCAGGCACTAGGTTGAGGAGTTTTTGTTATGGGTGGGTTGACTGTGGCGGGGGCTGGTTATGGGTTTGTGTTTGATCAGTCGTTGTGTAATGGGTGTAAGGCGTGTCAGGTTGCGTGTAAGGACAAGCATGATTTGCCGTTGGGGGTGAATTGGCG
>RRZT010569323.1_pt1 | contig 28329 bp, 23 predicted proteins | sample 2165551 | NCBI WGS metagenome assembly RRZT01 (sample SAMN10456910, study PRJNA506462) | wastewater metagenome | biome: wastewater; feature: sludge; material: wastewater sludge; isolation source: wastewater sludge with Escherichia coli K12::gfp cells carrying plasmid... | place: USA: Moscow, Idaho... | reverse complement strand
CAAATGCGGCAGCGTAGTAGATAAAATTGCTCATAACCGATTGATCTTTTGTATGATTTGTTCAGCAGTCCGACGCGCAGCGCTATCCGCAGCTAACACATCGGCAAGTGACGCGAGCTTCACGATCGGTAGCAGATCCATAACAGAGCCAATCACCTTCGGAATCATCGTAAAACCAATTACGCCGTCGAGAAAAGCCTGAACCGCAATTTCATTGGCTGCATTAAGCGTTGCCGGAGCACTATCGCCTTCTCTCAGCGCACGATACGCCAAACCAAGACAGGGAAAACGCTCAAAATCAGGGCGCTCAAACCTCAGCTCAGCGATTTTGAACAGATCGAGCGCTGCTACGCCAGAAGCAATCCGCTCCGGATATGCCAACGCATGCGCAATTGGCGTACGCATATCCGGATTACCAAGCTCGGCGATCACCGAACCGTCAACATACTGCACCAGAGAATGAACTACGCTCTGTGGATGAATCACCACTTCAATCTGCTCGGGCGGAACATTAAACAGCCAGTGGGCCTCAATAACCTCAAGCCCCTTGTTCATCATGCTCGCCGAATCGACCGAGATCTTTCGCCCCATAACCCATTTTGGGTGAGCGCAAGCCTGTTCCGGTGTGACGCGCTCGAGATCTCCTATTGATGTATTCAGAAACGGCCCACCTGAGGCCGTGAGCAACAAGCTACGTACTCCACTTTGTGACAAATCCCCTGAATAATCCAAAGGAAGTGATTGAAAAATAGCATTATGTTCACTATCTATCGGCAGCAAACTTGCGCCGCTTCGGCACACAGCATCCATAAAAACCGGGCCAGCCATGACCAAGGCTTCTTTGTTTGCCAACAGAACCCGCTTGCCTGCGAACGCAGCGGCCAGCGTGGACGGCAAGCCCGCCGCCCCAACGATAGCCGCCATGACCGTATCAACTTCAGGCAACTCGGCCATTCTGACCAAAGCATCCGGGCCATACTCCACTATCGTCGAAGAAGCCACTTCGGCGAGACGAGAATTCAGGTCGGCGGCCAAACGCGCATCGCGCACCACGGCAAAACACGGCTTGAACTCGAGACACTGATCAAACAAGCGGTCTATCTGCTTATGCGCACAAAGAGCTACTACGCTATAGCGCTGCGGATGGCGCCGAATCACATCCAGCGTATTTACGCCAATAGAGCCGGTTGAGCCAAGAATCGTAATCTTCTGTAATGTCATGATCGGCGATCAATGCAAAGAGGTCAGCCAAAGAAGCGTAACCAACGGCAAGGTTGAGGTCAGACTGTCAATGCGATCAAGTACTCCGCCGTGCCCGGGCAATACGTTGCTGCTGTCTTTCAGTCCAGCCTGACGTTTGAGCAACGATTCAAACAAATCGCCAATCACGCTGATTGTCGTTAGCAACACCAAAACAAGAAGCAAGACAACATCACGGCCAGCGAAAACGAGCGGCGAATTATAGGGAAGATAGGAAAGAACAAATCCATAAACGATAACGACCGCACCACCGCCAACCGCACCTTCCCACGTCTTCCCAGGGCTGATGCTTGGCGCCAGCTTGTGGCGCCCGAAGCGGCGCCCAAAAACATACGCACCAATGTCCGCAAGCCAGACAACAGCCATTATGGAAATCAATAATACTGTGCCCGCCTGCCTGAGCTGTACCAAAGCCAACCAAGTCGGCAAAATAACAATCGCGCCGATCGCCAGTCCAACAAAATTTTTGGGCAGCAACCAGCGACGGCTCATCCAGCAAGGAACGCCTAGTAACCAGAAGGCAACAGAGGGGATGTAGAACCAACGACCAAACTGCCAAGCCGCTCCAAAAAAATCACCATCAACCCCCAGCGCAGCGGGCACCAAGACTGAAATCACGGCACAGATAGCGACAAATCCGATCGCCATGACAATACGCAAAGCACCGCTCAAAGTCATCAGCGCGCCCCACTCCCAAGCGGCAATTGCGGCAACCAGCGTAGCAAAGACAACCCAGCCTAGGGGCGGCAGATAGAGAAGAGCAAGAAAGAAAGCAGAAAAGAGAAATACAGCGGTCACAATCCGCGTTCTAAGCATTGATATTCACATCCGTCGAGTTGGGTAATTGAGTGAACTGGGCAGCGCCGATGTGGCACTTGAGGAAGTGTCGCACTCTGTCGATGGCTCCGACTGCGAACTTGAAATCAGTTGTTCACTGGTACGTCCAAAACGTCTCTCACGCGACTGATAAGAAGCAATCGCCGCATCAAAAGCCGCAGAATCGAACTCAGGCCAAAGGGTATTCGTAAAATAGAACTCAGCGTAGGCGAGTTGCCAAAGCATAAAATTACTGACTCGCTCCTCGCCGCCAGTACGAATAAACAGATCGGGCTCCGGCGCATAACTCATCGCAAGATAAGGCGTCAGGTCATCCTCTGACCATTGCTCTTGCTTGTCCGGCTGCGCTGCAATCATGCGATTGACTGCCTGCATGATATCCCAACGCCCGCCGTAATTGGCTGCGACGGTCAAGGTCAGTTTGCTATTGGCAGACGTTTTCTCTTCTGAATCGGCAATGAGCGCCTGCAAATCTGCGCTAAAGCGCGAAAGATCACCGACTATTCTTAAGCGGACACCGTTTCGATTAAGTTTGGAGACTTCCTTCTGCAATGTCCGCACAAAGAGCCCCATCAGCAAGCTTACTTCCTCTTCCGGGCGCCGCCAATTTTCCGAACTAAACGCAAAAAGCGTCAAGTACCCGACCCCCCGCTCAAGACAATACTTTACCGTGTCACGAACGGTTGTTACGCCACGGCGGTGCCCGGCGAAACGCGGTAAATAACGCTTTTTTGCCCAACGTCCGTTACCGTCCATGATAATGGCGACATGGCGCGGCAGCGCGGCTGGCCCGGGGACGACCTGCGTCGAGCTGATGGAGATCGCCATCTGGCGTATCCTTTCAGCCGTCTTCAAACGGCCATCAGCTCAGCTTCTTTTTGAGCAAACTGCTTATCAACATCGGCGATATGCTTATCGGTCAACTTTTGGATTTCATCCTGTGCCCGACGCTCATCATCCTCAGAACAAGCCTTGTTCTTGAGAAGATCTTTAAAAGCGGCGTTAGCATCACGGCGTAGATTGCGAATGGCAACCCGCACGTTTTCACACTCATGTTTGACTACTTTGATCAGATCGCGCCGACGCTCCTCGGTCAAAGCCGGCATTGGAACACGGATAAGTTCGCCCTGCGAAGCCGGATTCAGGCCCAGATCAGCATCACGAATGGCTCTTTCGACCTTGGGTGCCATACCTTTTTCCCACGCTTGGACACCAAGCGTTCTGGAGTCAATCAAGGTGATGTTCGAAACCGTATTTACCGGCACCATGGAGCCGTAATAGTCGACTTGAACATGGTCAAGCAGTCCAATATGAGCACGCCCAGTACGAACCTTCGCCAAATCATGCTTGAGCACGTCGAGCGACTTCAGCATTTTGTGTTCAGTAGTACTTTTCACATCCGCAATTGACATATCAATCTCCTCAGCAATACACCAACGTACCTTCGTTCTCTCCGAGCACGATCCGCTTCAGCGTACCCGGTACGAATATTGAAAAGACGTTGATTGGCAGCTTCTGATCGCGGCAAAGCGCAAATGCGGTTGCATCCATCACCGCCAGATTCTTCGAAATCACCTCATCGAAGCTGATACGATCAAAGCGCTTCGCGTGCGGGTCCTTCTTCGGATCGGCGGAATAGATCCCATCGACCTTGGTCGCCTTAAGAACCATTTCCGCACCAATTTCCGCGCCACGCAGAGCAGCCGCAGTATCGGTCGTAAAGAAGGGATTGCCTGTTCCACCAGCAAAAATAACGGTTCTGCCTTGTTCCAGATAGCGAATCGCTTTACCGCGAACATAGGGTTCAACTACCTGTTCAATACTCAAAGCCGACTGTACACGTGCCACCATCCCGGCCGCACGCATCGCGTCCTGCAATGCAAGACCGTTCATTACTGTCGCCAACATACCCATATAATCGGCCTGTGCGCGATCCATACCATTGGCGGCGGGAGCAACACCACGAAAAATATTTCCCCCGCCAATGACGACGCCAACCTGCACTCCCAAATCGACAACGCTCTTAACCTCCTGAACGATTTCAGAAATCGTTTGCCGGTTAATCCCGTATGCATCATCGCCCATCAGGGCTTCGCCCGACAGTTTAAGCAAAATTCGCTTGAATTTAGGAGTAGCAGCTTCAGTCATATCAGTCGGACCCTTTGAAAATTACTTCTGTGCAGCCGCAGCTTGGGCTGCAACCTCGGCGGCAAAATCGTTTGAGCGCTTTTCCATGCCCTCACCGACGATATACAAGGTAAAGCCAGCGACGGAAGCCGACTTGGCTTTCAATAACTGTTCGACGGTTTGCTTACCATCTTCCGCTTTAACGAATACCTGAGCGAGAAGCGTCACTTCCTTCAAATACTTCTGCACTGTGCCTTCAGCGATCTTCTCCAGCATAGATTCTGGCTTGTTATCAGCACGGGCTTTTTCAATGGCAATACGACGCTCGACATCAAGAAGTTCGGCCGGCACACCAGAGACATCCAGCGCCTTTGGCTTGGAAGCAGCGATATGCATGGCCAAATCCTTGCCCAACTGCTCGTCACCACCAACCAGATCCAGCAACACACCGATTTTTGCGCCACCGTGAATGTAGGACATCAACTTGCCCTTCGCTTCGACACGCGCAAAACGGCGAACTGACAGATTTTCACCAATTTTTCCAACCAGAGCGGTACGCGTCGACTCGACAGTGCCGCCCCCCATCGGCAATGCCGAAAGTGCTGCAATATCAGCGGGGTTTTTGCTGGCGATCAGCTCAACACAATCCTTGGTCAGTTGCAAAAACTCGTCGTTCTTGGCAACGAAATCGGTCTCGCAATTGATCTCGATGATCGCACCCAGCTTGCCGTCAGCCGAAATATTAACGCCCACCACGCCCTCAGCCGTAATACGAGCAGCGGCCTTGGTCGCCTTGTTACCCAACTTTACGCGCAGAATTTCTTCAGCTTTAGCCAAATCGCCATCAGCTTCGGTCAAGGCTTTTTTACATTCCATCATCGGTGCATCGGTTTTGCCACGAAGCTCTGCCACCATACTTGCGGTAATTGCCGCCATTTTTTCTCTCCACTTGCGGACACGGCCGGTAAAACCGGCCGTACCTCATTAATACAATTCAATCGAAAATCACTGGCCACGCATCAATTGCGCCATATTTCGCATTTCGATGCACAAACCAAAAATAACAGGGGATCTTACTGCGCTGCTTCTTCAACAAAGTCATCGTCAGAAGCAACTGCCGAAACAATCTCCTCAACGAACTGGCTACGCCCTTCCAGAATCGCGTCAGCCACGCCACGAGCGTACAAACGAATCGCACTTGAAGAGTCATCATTACCCGGAATGACGTAATCAATGCCTTCAGGCGAGTGATTGGTATCGACCACACCGATGACTGGAATACCGAGCTTGTTGGCTTCGGTGATGGCAATCTTGTGGTAGCCGACGTCAATAACGAAAAGCGCATCCGGCAAGGTGTTCATTTCCTTGATGCCGCCGATTGATTTTTGCAGCTTGGCTAATTCGCGCGTCGTCATCAGCGCCTCTTTCTTGCCAAGCTTTTCAAGCGAACCATCTTCGCTCATCGCTTCCATGTCTTTAAGACGCTTGGTTGATTGCTTGATCGTCTTGAAGTTGGTCAACATACCGCCAAGCCAACGCTGATCGACAAAAGGGGAACCGGAACGATTCGCTTCTTCGCCAACGATCTCGCGAGCCTGACGCTTGGTGCTCACGAACAGAATATTGCCTTTATTGGACGACAGCTTACGCACAAAAGCCATGGCTTCGTTGTAATTGGCGAGGGTCTTCTCGAGATTGACGATGTGGATCTTGCTACGGGCGCCAAAGATGTATTGAGCCATCTTGGGGTTCCAGAAGCGGGTTTGGTGACCAAAGTGAACACCGGCTTCCAGCATTTGACGCATAGTTACGGACATATTGTTTCTTTCATATCAGGGTTAAACCACCATTCACCTAGCTACGCCCACATTTGATAATGCCGGGCACCCTTGAACAGGCGAATGTGCGAAATTGACGAACCTTCTCCGGAACGCCTCACGTACCACCGTGGTACGTTGTAGTGTTTTACCAACGCGAGTCGGCAAAACCGCGCAATTGTACCATCGCTTGCGCTGTTGTTCCAATTTTGAAGTGATTTGGCGAAGCAAGTGCGCGTCGATACGTGTTATTCAACGATGCCTCACCGTGTTTTTGGCCAGTCCGCTAATAATGTAAATTGCCTAAGCAGGCACCTTACTTTATCCTTTGTAACTTCCTCCCATCGCCTAAAATTTGACACCTCATGAGCATCACACTCAAATCGCCAGCTGAAATCGAAAAAATGCGAGTCGCTGGGCGCCTGGCCGCAGAAGTTCTCGACTACGTCGCTCCTTTTGTCAAACCCGGAATCACTACCGGCGAACTGGACAAGTTGTGCCATGACTATATGGTCAACGTGCAAGGCTGCATTCCAGCGCCGCTAAACTATGCCCCGTCAGGCTACAAACCCTATCCGAAATCGATCTGTACCTCGGTCAATCACCAGATTTGCCATGGCATACCGGGCGATAAGCAGTTGAAAAATGGCGATATCGTCAACCTTGACATCACCACGATCAAGGATGGCTACCACGGCGACACCAGCCGCATGTTTCATGTCGGAGATGTTTCGATACAGGCAAAACGTCTCTGCGAGATCACTTTCGAGTGCCTATGGCTTGGGATTGCGCAAGTCAAGGCAGGAGCACGCCTTGGTGACATCGGCAACGCCATTCAGAGCCACGCCGAGAAATCCGGCTACTCGGTTGTGCGCGAATTCTGTGGCCACGGGATCGGAGCAAAATTTCATGAAGACCCACAAGTAGTTCATTATGGACAGGCTGGCACCGGGACCGAGTTGAAAGCCAACATGATTTTCACGATCGAGCCAATGATCAATGCCGGCAAAGCCGCAATCCGTGAGTTGGCCGACGGCTGGACAATCGTCACCAAAGACCACAGCCTCTCCGCGCAATGGGAACACACCATCCTCGTAACCGAGACCGGTTACGAAGTTCTCACCCTTTCCAATGGCACACACCTAGCACCGGGGTGATCAATTTCTCATCATGGAACTCGACCCGGAGGCTCGAACCTCATTGCTTGTGCGCTATAAAGCGCAACTGCAGTCGGAACAGGCTGCTATTCGCGAACGCTACTTTATCGACCCAGACCCAGCGCGATATTTGCGTCAACGCAGCCAGCTGATCGACGAGGTACTCTGCGGTTTATGGAAGGAACTGCGCCTTCCGGACGCCTTGGCGCTAATAGCCGTCGGCGGGTATGGACGTGGCGAGATGTGGCCGGCATCGGACGTGGATTTGCTTCTACTGCTTCCTGGAAAACCGGACAAGGCGCTGACCGAATCTCTTGAACTAATGGTCGGCTTATTCTGGGATGTTGGGCTAACGATCGGTCACAGCGTCCGCACTATAAACGAATGCCTTGCTGAAGCACAAAATGATTTAACCGTCCAGACAGCATTGGTCGAGGCCAGACTGCTCATAGGCAACTCATCGCTTTTCGAAGAGTTGGACAGCGAATTCAAAGGCAGCCTGGATCCACAGGCTTTTTTCCACGCCAAACGAATGGAGCAGGACGAACGCTACATCCGCTTCCAGGAATCGCCCTATAGCCTTGAACCCAACTGCAAAGAAAGTCCCGGAGGCTTACGCGACCTGCAAAGCATCTTGTGGATCGCGCAGGCGGCAGGGTTTGGCGGCAGCTGGCAAGACCTGAAGTGCCATGGCTTCATAACACATCGCGAACAGCAAGGCCTGGAGCACCGCGAGAGTTTTCTTCAGCGCTTGCGCATCGAACTACACCTGCTGGTCGGTCGTGGTGAGGACCGATTGTTATTTGACTACCAGACAGCACTCGCCGAACGACTTGGTTTCTCGCCAATACCAACACGGCGCGCCAGCGAACAACTGATGCAGGAATATTACCGTACAGCAAAATCGATCAGCCAACTCAACACGATTCTGCTGCAAAACATGGGGGCTGCAATATTCCCGTGGCCTAAACAAGAGCCGAAGTCCATCAACGGGCACTTCCAGGACTCGCACCAACTGCTTGACGTCGTTCATGAAGACGTGTTTAGAGAAACACCGAGCACAATCCTAGAAGCATTTTTGCTCATACAGCAGCATTCAGAACTGAAGGGCATAACTGCGCGCACCATTCGCGCACTGTGGCGCGCACGCCATCTGATCGACAGCGACTTTCGCAGCGACGCAACAAACAAAGCCCTCTTCATCGAGCTATTTAAACAGCAGCGCGGTGTGCTCCATGAACTACAGCGCATGAACCAGTTTGACATTCTCGGCCGCTATTTGCCCAGTTTCGGAAAAATCATAGGGCAAATGCAGCACGACCTATTCCATGCCTACACAGTCGACCAGCACATCATGCGCGTGCTACGCAACCTGCGACGTTTTTCCGAAACAGAATTCGGTCACGAATACCCCTATTGCAGCCAACTGATCGGTAGTTTTGACCGCCCGTGGCTGCTTTATGTCGCAGCGCTTTTCCACGACATTGCCAAAGGCAGGGGGGGCGGCCATTCGGAACTCGGAGCCATCGAGGCTCAGGCATTCTGCGACAGCCATGGCTTAAGCGCGGAAGACAGCGAAATGATTGTCTGGCTCGTTCACCAACACCTGCTCATGTCAGCCGTTGCCCAAAAGCAGGACACTTCCGACCCGAATGTTATCGCCGCCTTTGCCAGCGTGGTACGCGACGAACGCCACTTGACGGCGCTCTACCTGTTTACGGTCGCAGACATTCGGGGTACCAGCCCCAAGGTGTGGAATTCCTGGAAAAGCCAGTTGCTTGAGGATTTGTTCAGGCAAACCTTACAGCGGCTCCGCTCTGGCGGGCAGGTGCCGATGACCCAGGGGATTATCCAGGAACGACAAGTAGAAGCTTTGCGCCTGCTTCGCTATTTCGCACTCCCCGAAGATGCCCATGAAAGCCTGTGGAATCAGCTCGACAGCGTTTATTTTTTGCGCCATACAGCCGAAGAGATTGCCTGGCATACCCGTGCCTTGCACTACCGCACTGATAGCAAAGAACCCGTCGTCAAAGCACGCATGAATGAGCATGGCGGAGGCATCGAAGTCATGGCCTACACCCTCGACCAAATCGATCTTTTTGCCCGTGTCGTTGGTTTTTTCAGTCGCGCCGGATTTAACATCATGGATGCAAAAATTCACACCACACGCCACGGCTACGCTCTCGACAGTTTCAAACTACTCGATGTCAACGGCCGTGACAATGATCGTGAGCTGATCCAGTACATTGAACACGAACTCATCGACCGCCTGGTCCGCTGCGAGAAACCCGAAGCTCCTGCGACTCGGCGAATTTCCCGACGAGTAAAGCATTTTCCCATTCAACCGACAGTCACCATCGAACCTGACGAAAAAGGGGTTTATTTCGTCTTGTCAGTCAGCGCATCCGACCGCCCAGGTCTGCTCTACACCGTCGCCATGACGCTCGCAGCGCACGGCGCCAACTTACACACGGCAAAAATCGTCACCCTCGGCGAACGCATTGAGGATACTTTCCTGATTACCGGGGGCGACCTGACTGAGAGCACGAGCCGAATGAAATTGGAAACGGAACTGCTTAAGCGCTTGAAACACTAAAGGGCTACACCATCAATGCACAAAGAGCACAAAGGTTTACAGAAAAACGGAATGACCGCTTTGCTCTCTTTATGAACTTAGCCATTTGGTGATAACGCTCTTTGTTGGCCAACAACTACTCTTCTGGAAGGTCGCTTTCATCCGGGAAGAGGACATCGGCAAAGCCGAATTGCCGCATATCTCGAATACGCATCGGATACAAAACCCCGTCGAGATGATCGCATTCGTGCTGAACGACGCGCGCATGAAACCCCTCCACCGATCGCTCAATGGGCTTGCCATAAGGGTCAAAACCGCTATAGCGCAAAGACTTCCAACGCGGCACCAGACCGCGCAAACCCGGGACAGATAGACACCCCTCCCACCCTTCTTCGATTTCATCCGAAAGCGGCGTCAGCAAGGGATTGATCAATACCGTGTACGGCACACTATCGGCGTCCGGATAACGCGGACTGTCGGCAAAGCCAAAAATAACGAGACGCTGATCAACGCCGATCTGTGGCGCTGCCAGACCCACGCCATCGAGATGATGCATGGTCTCTTCCATGTCAGCAATCAGGGTATGCAGCTCCGCCGTGTTAAAAGACTCCACGGCTTGCGCCTGTCGCCACAGGCGCGCATCCCCCATTTTAAGAACCGGTCTAACCGCCACGCTCGACCATCTTTTCAATGATGTTACGCACCCCGCCCATAGACCTTTCCAAAACTGCCTGAATCGATTCAAAGGAGATGGAATGCCGACTGGCGCCTCGCCCGGCCGCATGGTTGGCCACAACACCGATCGACGCGTAAGGTACGCCCAATTCACGGGCCAGCGCGGCTTCGGGCATGGCCGTCATGCCCACCACATCGGCACCGTCGCGTTCCAGGCGATCGATTTCAGCTGCCGTTTCGAGACGCGGCCCCTGCGTGACGGCATAAACGGCCGAATCGCTCATCGGAACTCCCACCTCTCTTGCCGCCTCGATCAACTGCTTGCGCAAGTTAGCATCGTAAGGCTCGGTGAAATCGACGTGGGTAACCCCACGATCCAGCCCCTCAAAGTAGGTTGACTTCCGGCCCCAAGTGTAGTCGATGATCTGATGTGGAATAACCACATCGCCGGGCTTCAGGTCTGCCCGGATACTACCCACCGAAGCGACTGAAATGATTCCGAGCGCACCACGCTCATGAAGAGCCCAGAGATTCGCCCGGTAGTTCACCTCATGCGGCAAAATGGTATGTCCATAGCCATTACGCCCCAAAAAGGCCATCGGACGACCAAACATCTGGCCAAAGGTTATAGCCCCTGAAGGCTCTCCGTAGGGCGTGCGCAGCACCTCCCGATGAGAAACATCGAGACCGGCCAATTGCGACAGGCTGCTCCCTCCAATAACAGCTAGCATCCTGCTACTCTTTCATCGCGTAAATTGCAGGCAGATTGCGCCACATACCACGAACGTCCATGCCATAACCAAACAGGAAACGATCCGGCACACTCAGGGCAACAAAATCGGCTTTGAGCGGTTTCTGTTTGCCGTTCTGTTTATCCGTTGCCACTGCGGTGTAACAGGCTTTTGCACCAAGTTCCGTGACGCGATCAACAATCGCCGCCAAGGTCACCCCTTCGTCGAGAATGTCATCCAGAACGATCACGATCCGATCCTTGACCGAGGTCCAAGGGGCGGAACGCCACGACAAAGCCCCCCCTGCGGTCTCTTGGCCGTAACGGGTTACATGCAGATAGTCGAACTCGAGCGGAAAGTCCAGTTGTGACATCAGATCAGCAGCAAAAGGCACACCGCCGGTCATCACGCATAACAGCAAAGGAGTTGTATCACCAAGCTTCTCGGTAATCTCCTGCGCTACACGACTCACGGCTTTCGAAACCTCTTCGGCCGAAAAAAGGATTTCTGCCGAAGCGAGGATGTCCTTCGCATACTGCGTCTGTGTCATAGCAATTCCTGATTAATCAGATAGTTTGTAAAAGCGGCCCCTACTTCCGGATGCCGCCACCTTAAATCAACAGTTGCCTGCAAGTAACCTTACCCGGAGCCGAAATCAAGGCGCCAGGCAATGCAACGACGGCAAAATAAGGGTCACTTCCATCATCCCGTTACAAGGGGGCCAACAAAATTCGCAATTGTGCCTCATCAATCACGTTAACGCCCAACTCTCGCGCTTTTTCGAGTTTGGAACCGGCTTCAGACCCGGCGACTACAAAATCGGTTTTCCTTGATACAGAACCGCTCACTTTGCCACCCGCTGCTTCGATCAAAGCCTTGGCTTCCTCGCGCGACAACGAGGGTAATGTTCCAGTCAGTACAAAAACTTTGCCCGACAACACATTGTTCGCACTCGGCGCCATATCGCCTTCAGCCCATGCCACCCCGACGCCACGTAATTGCTCGACGACGTCGAGATTATGCGGCTCAGCGCAGAACTGGTGCAAGCATTGCGCAACCACCGGCCCGACATCCTTGACCTGCATCAACTGCTCCTCGTCGGCGCTCAGTACCCGCTGCAGACTGCCAAAATGGCGGGCAAGATCCTTCGCCGTCGCTTCCCCCACATTACGAATACCCAACGCATAGATAAAGCGTGCCAAGGTCGTTTGTTTGCTGTTTTCAATGGCAGCCAACAGCTTGCTTGCCGACTTTTCAGCCATCCGCTCCAAATCGACTAATGCCGACATGGACAGTTTATAGAGATCGGCAGGCGTCCGAACGATGCCGCCATCGACCAGTTGCTCAATCAGCTTGTCGCCCAGCCCCTCGATATCCAGCGCCCGGCGTGAGGCAAAGTGGATCAAGGCCTGCTTGCGTTGCGCCGGGCAATACAAGCCGCCGTTACAGCGGGCGACCGCTTCATCTTCGGCGCGAACAACTTGTGAACCACAAACGGGGCAACACTTGGGCATAATGAACTCAGGTGCCAGAATTGGCCTTCTTTCAGGCAATACACGCACCACTTCCGGAATGACATCCCCTGCCCGACGCACAATGACGGTATCGCCAACATGAACGTCCTTGCGCCGAACTTCGTCTTCGTTGTGCAAGGTGGCGTTGGTTACCGTCACCCCACCAACGAATACCGGAGCCAAACGCGCGACCGGCGTCAGCGCCCCGGTTCGTCCGACTTGAATATCAATGCCAAGCACCTCGGTGCTGGCTTCTTCGGCCGCATATTTGTGCGCCACCGCCCAGCGCGGCTCACGCGACACGAAGCCAAGTTGATCCTGAAGCGCGAGGGAATTGACTTTATACACGACGCCATCGATATCAAAAGGCAAGTCGGCACGGCCTTCGCCAACGCGTTGATGAAAATCGGCCAAAGCCTGCGCCCCGCGCAAAATGGCCCGCTCGGCACATACCGGAAAGCCGAAGGCGGCCAGCGCATCGAGGATGGCGCTATGCGTTGCAGGAATTAGCCAGCCCTGCACTTCGCCCAGCCCATACGCAAAAAACGAGAGCATCCGGCTGGCCGCTACTTTTGAATCGAGCTGACGAACCCCGCCGGCAGCGCCGTTACGTGGGTTGACCAGCGTTTTTTCCCCGGCGGCCAGCGCTCGCGCATTAAAGCGCTCGAAATCGGTGCGTTTCATGTAGACTTCACCGCGCACTTCCAGCACGGCAGGCGGCTCTGTCGTATTCAAACGCAGCGGGATCTGCCGCACGGTGCGCACGTTTTCGGTAACGTCTTCACCGGTTTCTCCGTCGCCTCGCGTTGCAGCACGCACCAGCAGACCGTTCTCATAACGCACGCTCATTGCCAGCCCATCAAACTTGAGCTCAGCGCAGTATTCAACCGGGGCGTCGTTTTCTTCCAGCCTCAGTTCGCGGCGCACGCGTGCATCGAAATTGGACGCGCCGCTGGCTTCCATATCGGTTTCCGTTCTGATCGAAAGCATGGGCACAACATGACGAACAGGCGTAAACGCCGCAAGCGCCTTGCCGCCAACCCGTTGCGTCGGTGAATCGGAAGTTGCCAAGTCGGGATGTTCCGCTTCAAGCGCCTGCAGTTCACGAAACAGTCGATCAAACTCGGCATCGGTAATTGTCGGCGCATCAAGCACGTAATACTGATGATTGTGCTTCTCGATTTCAGCCCGTAAGTGACGAGCGCGTTCGTTGGCATTCATCCGATCGCCTCGCGCCTAAGAAAACAGGCGGCGCGTCAGTGGATCGCCAGCGGGCATGTTCTGCGCCGCCATCAATGACTGAAACTGCCCGACCTGACGACGAATCGGCTCAAGCGCCCCTTCGGACAGCGGACGCCGATTATCGTCAACCAGCGCACCACGCAAAACATCAGCAAAGCGCCGCGCCAGATCGACCATTTGATTAAATACGCGCTCACCATGCGCAACGCGCGGGACGTCGAGGAGAAAAGTCAGACCATGTGTCGTCATCGTTTTCATCGACTCGACCGAGAATCCGCATGCTTCCTGATTGCTTACCGTATAGAGAACCTGACCGTCGTCATCACAGCGGATAAAGCATCCTTGCTTATCGATCACCATTCCGGCCGCTTCAGCCAACGCGCGCAGTTTTGTTCCGGGGAAAGGCTGCCCCTGGCTGATGACATTGATGCCGATCTGAATATCTACGCCGGCACAAAACTCGTCTAGTCTTGCCGCATTTTCCAGCGCTGTTTGACGCGATGGTAAGTCAACAATAGCCATCAGCTCATCGCCGAGGTCCTGCATCGCCATATCGAAAATAGAAATATCGCCATCGGTCAAAGGCCCCTGGCGATCGACCAACTGCAAACCAACACGCAGGCGACGATATTCGCTTTGACCTTCATCGTCCACCACCTCCCAGTCGCGGGCGAATTCGTTGTAACCAACCCAGACTATGGGTTTGCGAATACGCGCCAGAACTTCGCGCTGCGATTCAAGAATCTGATTGGCCGGCGTTGGTTCAACGGCTTCGAAAGCCGCGATGAAATCAACCAAAGGCGACAACAAATCAACTGGCTCTGGCACCTCCTTGAACTCCCTGACTTCCTCTGCGCGACGAGCAGGATCAGGAGCAGGCGCGGGATCTTCTACCTCTAAAGCCGCCTCTATCTCTGGAGTATCCTCTTTTTGAATCAAGAGCTCAGGCACCAGCTCAGGTTCTTCTTCAAAGCGCAGAACCGGTTCGATACGCTCGCTTGGAATGGGTTTATTCTCGCTGCTCTCGGGTTCCGGCAGCAGAGGCTCGGCAACGAAGCGCTCCTGCTCGATGGCACTGTCCTGCGCATAAACAGGCCTATCAACGACCACTGCAGCAGACACTGCTTCATCGAGCAAAACGTCCGAATGCTTCTGGTTCAGCACCTGCTCAAGCAGTTTCCGGTGTCTGTACTCCTGCCATTTGTTGTAAGCGAGCACCGCGACGACCGCCGTACCACCGAGAGCCAACAAGCCAACTTGCAATTCATCCATGACCATTATTCCTAAACGATTTGCTCGCGCATGCGCAAGGCTTCATCCATATCCACTTCAACAATACGCGACACGCCAGATTCCTGCATTGTGACACCGACGAGTTGCTGCGCCATTTCCATGGCGATTTTGTTGTGGCTGATAAATAGAAATTGCGTGTTGGCCGACATGCGTCGCACCATCGCGCAAAAGCGTTCTGTATTAGTATCGTCCAGTGGCGCATCGACCTCGTCAAGCAGGCAGAAGGGCGCGGGATTGAGCTGGAACATCGAAAACACCAGCGCGATCGCAGTCAGCGCTTTTTCGCCACCTGAGAGCAGGTGAATCGTCGAGTTTTTCTTGCCCGGCGGCTGAGCCATGACCTGTACGCCGGAATCGAGGATTTCATCGCCGGTCATGATCAATTTTGCCTCACCACCGCCGAAGAGAATCGGAAAAAGTTCGCCAAAGCTCTTGTTCACTGCATCATACGTCGTTTGCAGCAAATCGCGCGTCTCACGGTCGATACGACGAATGGCGTTTTCCAGCGTTTCCATCGCTTGCGTCAAATCTTCCGACTGCGCGTCAAGATAGCCTTTACGCTCACGTGCCGACTCGAGTTCGTCGAGCGCCGCGAGGTTAACCGCGCCCAGCGCCTCAATTTGCCGTTGCAAGGACGTGATTGAGCCCTGCAATGCCGCAGGACGCGCACCGGGAAAATCAATCGCCAAACTCTGTTCGTCGGCCTGCACTTCAGCTAACTGTGCGGCAAGCTGATCAAAATTCAGGCTGGCCGCCTGCTCTTTCAGCTTGAGTTCACCGATGCGCTCGCGCAAAGGTTCGAGACTGTGCTCGAGCTTCATGCGCTGCTCTTCCAGCTCACGCAGTCCGGTAGTCGCAGCTTCCAGCGCATCGCGCACGGCGGCCATGGCTTGTTCTCGCGCAACCCGGCAATCAAGTGCCTCTTGCAACTTCGGCTCAAGATCCTCAGCTTGCATGGCCTCGGCACTTTCAGTGCAACGCGCTAATTCATCGACCACCCGTGCAAGCTGCTTCCTGGCCAATTCCCGGTTTTTGATCAACTCATCGATTTTGCTGCGGCACTCACGCTGCGAGAACTGCGCCTCGCGCAACTCGCGCTCAACGAAGTTAAGCTGCTCGCGTTCATCGCGCAAGGCTCGTTCAGTCCGCTCAAAGCGCTCCAGCACCGTATCCATGGCCTGTTGTAACAGCCGGAGTTGCTCACGCTTTTCTTCGATAGCCTCATCGGCCATAAACAGGCGCTCGTTCTCACTTTCTTCTTCGGCCGCCATTTCGGCCATACTGCCGTCGATCTGCTCCTGCCGCTCGCGGAATCGATCAAGCGCCTGCGCCAATTTCAAAGCTTCCACCTGGATGGCGTGCGCCTGTTCCTGCAGATTATCCAGATGCTTGCGCGAATCCTGTAGTGCGTTCTGAGCATCAACCATGCGCTCTTCAATTTCGGCCAGGCGGGCATGCTCCTGTTCGACGCGTTCCTCACGCTGCGCGATCAAATCACCGAGTTCCTCGATCTCGCGCTGCCGCTCAAGCAGGCCATGCTCGGCCGCATCCGGAGCAAATAAAGTGACGCTCTGTCGGCTGACCACGTCACCGCCCGGCGTCACACAGCAAGCGCTACCGCAAAGCGATTCGCGGAAAGCCAAGGCCGACGCCAAATCGGATGCGGCATGAACATCGCCCAGCCAGTCCCCGAGAACAGCAGCAAGCTTTGGGTCGTCACAACGTATATGCGACAAGAGATGATCTGCGCCGAAACCCGGCGCATCTCCCTCAACGGGCTGTTCCATAGGTAACAGCAAGGTCAGCTTGCTACCCGGCCTGTCCTTGCCCCAAGCCGGATCAGCCACTTCTGCGATCAATGCACTGATGCGCTCGCGCAGCACCGCCTCAACCGCATCTTCCCAACCGGCCTCGACGTGCAAAAATTTCCATAAGGGCCGATGATTATGCAAATGGTGGCGATGCAACCAGTCGCCCAGTTTGCCATCGCCCTGTACCCGTTTTTGCAGTTGCTCAAGCGCCGCTCGCCGCGCGTGCGCTTCGGCGCGTTCCTTCTGCACATGTTGCACTTGCGCCAGCACATCGCGGCGTTGTTGCTCCAGTTGTGGCAACTCGCCCTGCTTAAGCGTCAGCTCTTCCTGGCCCTGCGCAATACGTTCACGCAACTCAGCCAAGGACTCCTGCTTGAACTCATACTCAGTATGATCCGGTACCGGCAGCGCCTCGCGCTCCTGCGCCAGACGATCACGCCGCCCGGCGATGATCTGCAAGGACCGCTGGGCGTGGCTGCGATGCGTAAGCTCAACCTGAAGTTGCTGATTCGCTTGGGCCAACCCCGCACGCTGCTCGTTAATCTCTTCCTGAGCGCTGGCATAAGCGTCCTCGGCCATTGGCAGACGTTCCTGCTGCGCCGCCAGACGCATTTCGCCCTGCTCGACACGATCGTTGACCAGATCCAACAACTCGACCCAACGAGCGTGATCTTCATCGAGCCGCTCGATCTGCCCCTGCCAGTGCACCTGATCATCAGCCAGTTGCGCCAGGCGCGATGCAAATTCGTTTTGCGATTCACGACGGTGGCGAATCTCCGCTTCCAGGCGAGCCACCTCGGCGTTGGCCGTAAACAAGGCACTTTGCGCCGTATGCACACCGTCGCTGGCGGAAAAATGACTTTCCCGCGCTTCTTCCAGCCGCCCTTCGGTTTCGCGCAAAGCGGCGCTCTGCGCCTCCAAATCGATGCCGGAACGCTCGACCTCGCGCGCCAGACGCTCGCGTTCCGCCTGCGCATCGTTGCGTCGCAACAGCCACAGTAGCTGCTGCTTGCGCGTCAGCTCGTCGCTGTATTCACGGTACTGGCGGGCGATCGCCGCCTGCCCTTCCAGACGCTCCATCTGCGAGGCAAGCTCCAGCCGAATATCCTCGACGCGCATGAGGTTGTCGCGCGTATCGGAAATGCGGTTCTCGGTCTCCTTGCGCCGCTCTTTATATTTGGTAACGCCTGCCGCTTCTTCCAGAAAAACCCGCAACTCATCCGGCCGCGCCTCAATGATGCGCGAAATCGTCCCTTGCCCGATGATGGCGTAAGCGCGCGGCCCGAGGCCGGTGCCGAGAAACAGGTCGGTAATGTCCTTGCGCCGAACGTGCAGGTTGTTGATGTAGTACTCGGACTGCCCGGCACGCGTCAGCATGCGCTTGACCGACAACTCGGCGTATTGCGACCACTGGCCGGCAATGCGCCCGAGCGAGTTGTCGAAGACGAGTTCGACAGCGGCACGCGAGACCGGCTTGCGACCGCCGGAACCGTTGAAGATGACGTCCTGCATCGACTCGCCGCGCAACTCGGAGGCTTTTGATTCGCCCAGCACCCAGCGCACTGCATCCATCACATTGGATTTGCCGCAACCGTTGGGGCCGACCACGCCAACGAGTTGCCCGGGCAGGGAAATCGTGGTCGGATCAACGAAGGACTTGAATCCAGCGAGTTTGAGTTTTGTCAGCCGCATGAAATGAAACGCAGCCATAGCGGCTGCGCAATAAGATCGTCCCCGAAGCGTCGTATGACGCCACTCTGCACTTGTTGGGCGCTTATAATAGCATTTTGCCAGCCACCTACGTTTTCCTTACCCGGGAAGCATCGCCAATCCACTCAACCATAAGGACAAAATCATGAGCACTGAAAATTCACCGCAAGCACAGCTTTCCGACAGTGAGCTCGATCGCCTTGAAACGCTGCTTGATGATCCTGCACTGTCCGAAGCAATGCGCCTTGACGAGATTCAGGGCTATTTGTGCGCCGTACTCGCGGGGCCCAAGCCAATGCCAGAAGAAGACTGGTTGCTCGACGTCCTGAGCGGCGATGAGGCGCTCGAATCCGAAGCCGGACGTGAAGCGGCCGAACTGTTACGCGCCTTTGCGACAAAACTTGAGTCCGAACTGGCCGCAGGCGAGCCGCCCGTTCTTCTGCTCTACCCGAAGGAAGGCATGGAAGACGAAGAGGATGCGCCGAGTGATTACGTTCCCTGGTGCCAGGCCTATCTGGCCGGCGTCGACTCTGCGGAAGAAGACTGGTTCGAAGCACTTAGCGAAGGCGAGAACGAAGAGGAGGAAGATAACGATGAAATCACCTACCTCGACGAACGCCTTTTCCCCCTGATGCTGCTCACCGGTGAAGCCGAAGCCGCAGCACGCGAGCACGGCGAAAAATGGGCAGAAGGCGAGGAACTTGAAGAAATCGTCAATGACTGTGAAGAAGACCTGCCCCAAGCTGTTGCCGACATTTACCGCTTCTGGCTGGTCAAACGCGGCACGCCTACCATCCGCCGCGATGGCCCGAAAATCGGACGCAACGACCCCTGCCCGTGCGGCAGCGGCAAGAAATTCAAACAGTGTTGTGGCGAAAGCTAAGGACACACCAAGAAACAACACCCACAAGACCCGCGTGCCTAGTGGGTCTCCAGCCCCCCCCTTTGAAGACGCCCGGATTTATTGGCTTGCAGCCCATTGACTAAGGAGAACCCGCAGTGACATCCCGCAGAGACCTTTGGCCCGAATTCCTTAAAGCCGCTCACAAAGAAATCGTTCCAGCGCTGGGCTGCACCGAGCCAATCTCTCTGGCTTTGGCTTCGGCGATTGCCGCACGTACTCTTGGCCTTGTTCCCGAATTCATCGAAGGCAAAGTCTCGGCTAACCTGATGAAAAACGGAATGGGTGTCACCGTTCCCGGCACCGGCATGGTCGGGCTGCCAATCGCCGCGGCCGTCGGCGCTCTCGGCGGCGATCCCGACGCCGGGCTGGAGGTTCTGAAAAACCTGACTCCGGATATTGTCGAAGCCGGAAAGAAAATGCTCGCCGACAAGAAGGTTGAAGTCGACATTGCCGAGGTCGACAATATTCTTTATGCCGAAGCCCGCCTCGCAAACGCCAAAGACTGGGCACGTGTGTGCATAGTCAACTCACACACCAACGTCGTACTGATCGAAAAGAACGGAGAAACGCTGTTCAAAGCCGACACGTCCAGCAGCAACGCCGAAGCCGGATACTCACTGGCTGGCGCTACGGCACACAGCGTCTACGACTTCGCCACAACCGTCCCGTTTACCGATATTGCTTTCATCCTTGAAGCCGCCAGGCTCAATTCGCAACTCTCGACAGAAGGCCTGCGCGGCGAATACGGCCTGCACATCGGGGCTACCCTGAGACGACAAATCGCAGGCGGGCTGCTTTCGGACGACCTGCTGGGCAAAATACTGATCCGCACATCGGCCGCCTCGGACGCCCGCATGGGCGGCGCAGCCCTGCCCGCCATGAGCAATTCCGGATCGGGCAACCAGGGGATTGCTGCGACGCTACCCGTTGTTGTTGTGGCCGAACACGTCAAGGCCGATGATGAAACACTGGCCCGCGCCTTGATCCTCTCCCATCTGATGGCCATTTACATTCACAGCAAATTGCCCAAGCTTTCCGCGCTCTGTGCCGTCACCACCGCCGCCATGGGCGCTGCGGCCGGCATGGCCTGGCTGCTGCGTGGCGGCTTTGGCGCCGTCAGCATGGCCATCTGCAGCATGATCGGCGATGTCGCCGGCATGATTTGCGATGGCGCTTCGAACAGTTGCGCAATGAAAGTCTCGACCTCGGCAAGTTCAGCGTTCAAATCCGTCCTGATGGCGCTCGACAACTCACGCGTCACCGGCAACGAAGGCATCGTAGACAACAGCGTGGACACCTCCATCGCCAACTTGTGTGCCCTCGCTTGTGACAGCATGCAGCATACGGATCGCCAGATCCTGGAAATCATGGTTAATAAAGCCTGCTGATCACAGTGCAAACTGCGCCCGCAAATCACAAAGTCATTTTCGATACCGATCCGGGGGTCGATGACGCCATCGCTCTGTACTTTGCGCTGGCTCATCCCGATATTGAACTACTTGGCATTACCACCACCTTTGGCAACGTCAGCGTGCAGCAGGCGTCGGCCAATGCGCTTTACCTCACCCGCCTCGCCGGATATCGCCGCCCGATCGCCCAGGGCGTGCAGTTCCCTCAGCTAAAGACACCAGGCAAGCATCCCGACTTTGTTCATGGTAACGACGGCCTCGGCAATCTGCATGGCCGTAGCGAAGTCGGCGGACAAATCGAAGCGGAAAGTGCTGCCGAATTCATCGTCAAGATGGCTCGCCAGTTCCCCGGCGAGATTTCACTGGTCGGCGTTGGCCCCATGGGCAATCTCGCGCTGGCGCTCAAACTCGAACCCCGGCTGCCGCGACTGCTGAAGCAGGTCGTGGTCATGGCCGGTACGATCGATGAGCCAGGAAATGTCTCTCCGGTCGCCGAGGCCAATGTCTGGAACGACCCGCATGCGGCTGACCAGATTTTTACCGCCGGCTGTGATCTGACCATGGTCGGGCTCGATGTCACACACCGCGTCGTATTGAAAACCGAATTATTCGAACGATTGGCACAACAGCACCAACATCCGGCGATGGACAGCTTGCTGCATGCGGTTTTGTTTTATGCCAGTTTTTACGATTCATTCCGCTCGGGCCTGGAGCGTGGCTTCTACGCTCACGATGTACTGGCCTTTGTCTGGCTCGTCGCACCCGAACTGTTTAGCACCCGAATGGGGCGCATCAGAGTAGCCACCGAGGGCATCGGCAACGGCCAAACCATGATGGCGGAAACACACACCTCATTTCAACAGCCGGGTTGGGAACAAAGCAGGCCGGAAACGCGCGCCTGCATGGAGGTTGACGCGATATCCTGCGAAAAATTGATAGGCACAACATTAACGAGACCCTGGCTGCACAAACCTTTGACGAACGTATAACCCCTTTTCAATCCGCATTCTTGACGGCACGCGCTCAAGCCCTTGTCTATTGTCCTTCAAGGCTGAATCGGATTGGCAACAAAATACTAAAATCGCTTCCCGACAACCCCTCTGGTATTGGCGTAACACGTACTGCCCGGGTCACCATCTCCAGGGCTTGCGTATCCAGAAGCAGATATCCGCTTGTACGTAGCAGATCAATTTCAGGTGACTGCAGCAAAGAACTGGTGCGGAGTTCAATTTCTACTACACCTTCCCAGCCTCGTTCTTTCGCCAACGCCGGATAGCGTTTGAAACGCCGTGCAGCTTTGGCCAGCGAAATCCTGTACTGCTGAATATCGCTCTGACGGAAGGACTCAGACGCTGTTTTTGATACTAAATTCACCGCATCAAATGAATGCTCTCCTGCGTTCGCTACGCCATCAGTACCCTTGTCCGGTGAATACGGAACTACCTGCTCGATCACTCCTGGCAATGTCGCGTTTGGTACGTTGCTACCTTGCTTTAAAACTCGATGACCAACCTGCTTAAGCCGTGCTGTTCCACTCCTTGAGTGTGTTGATGCTGGAGGAGTTTCAACAGCCAGCCTGAAATCATCATTTTGATGACCACTAATCACCATATCAAACCGTACTACCGGCCGCGCCTCCTTACTAGTTGAAAACTGTTGATTCAGACTTAGCAACAACGCGACATGAATCAACAACGAAATCATCAAGGCATATTTCGGAAGGCCGCACAAAAAATAGTTCTTTGGCACCAAATAACACTTGGCAAACCAATGCCAAGACGAGTGATATAGAGTTTTTCTTTTGCTTAGCGCTATAGCCATTGCACGCAATGCGCTCAACACGGGACAATGCAGAGCAAGCCGTCGCTCTCCAACGTTTTTAGCGGATACTGGTAAAGTTCGGACAGTCGTTCGGCAGTAAGCATCTCTCTAGTTCTACCAATATCAACGCGCCCATCTCCATGAATCAACAAAACCCGATCAGAAAAACGCCAAGCCAGCGCCGGTTCATGTAACACCATAACTACGGAAGCTTTTTGGCCATGCACTGCATCAGAAAACAGCTTGAGCATGGCGATCTGATGGTGCAAATCAAGATGAGCAATCGGCTCATCAAGAAGATAAAGAAGCGGTGCTTGAGCAAGCAAAGCGGCAATTGCCAAGCGTTGGCGCTCGCCACCAGACAGCGTCTGGACATCACGCTGCTCTAAGGCGGCAATATCTACAGCAGCCAAAGCCATGCGCACGATTATTAGATCTTCTGCCGACTCCCACCCCCAGCGTTCCAAATGAGGATGACGCCCGACCAATGCCGTTTCAAGTACTGTTGAAGCAAAAGCATCAGCACGCGCTTGTGGCAACCAACCTCGGATCAGCGCGCTCCTACGAACCCCTAGTGAGTGGTAAGCAACTCCATTGATCAGCACCGTGCCGGCTTGCGGCTCTCGCAATCCGGCCAGCACTGAAAGCAGTGTTGACTTGCCCGCGCCGTTACGGCCGAGGATTGCCAACCGTTCACCGTACTCAAGCTTGAAATCGAGCTTACGGCAAAAGATTTTTTCGCCAATCCCAACGTCAAGCTGGCGCACCTCAAGCAGCGGTAGAGAAACATCAGCACCAATCTCCTTCATTTCAGCGCTTCCTCTGCATATCGAGCGACATGAAAGCAAGGAAAACCGGAACACCGACCAGCGCGGTGAGAATACCGACGGGAAGCTGCTGCGGTGCAACAATAGTCCGCGCCAGGGTATCCGCGATGACCAACAAACTTCCGCCAGCCAGCGCCGACGCGGGCAACAACAGGCGCTGATCATTGCCAATGGCCAAGCGCACCAGATGCGGCACAATCAACCCAACAAAACCTATCGAACCGGCCTGAGCAACAGCCACTGCAGTCGCCAGCGAGGCAATGACATACACACCGCGGCGTAAAAATCCAATCTGTACGCCGAGCGATTGCGCCATATCCTCGCCACGCGCCAAAAGATTCAGTTCGCGTGCATAGGGCATGGAAACCAATAGAGAAAGTAAAAGAACAACAAGCACCAGCGAAGGATCGTCGGTTTGTGACAGATCGCCCATTAGCCAAAAAAGCATGCCGTGCAGCTTATGATCTGGAGCCACCGTTAGCATCAATGCCACCAGCGCGCCACAACCAGCGGCCACAATGACCCCCGTAAGCAGCAGGCGGTTCTGCGTCCAACTGCCATCGCCGTGTGCGAGGCCAAAGACAAGTAGCATGGCTGCCAAAGCCCCGGCAAAAGAGGCGCCATTGATCCCGGCGACGCCGAAGCCCATCAAAATGGCCAAGAGAGCCCCGACACCAGCGCCGCCTGAAATACCGAGAACGTAAGGATCAGCCAAAGGATTACGCAACAAGACCTGGAGCAACGCACCCGATAACGCCAGCAACCCCCCGCAGGCAAAGCCGTTCAAGGCACGCGGCAAACGCAGGTTGCGCACCACCTCGGACGAACCATTGCCCTGAGCATCAAACAACGACAGAACAACATCTCGAAATGGAACGCTGATGCTGCCCGCCATCAACGCCAAAGAAATGCTCAATAAGGCCAGCACAAAAAGTGCCGCAATAATGAGCATGGCGCGACGACGGGTAGGCATGGTTTATCGCCTACTTGGGCTGATAACGAATGCCAGCAAAAATGCTCGCACCAGCGGTTGAATAATCTCCCGCCGTTTCGTAATACTTGTTGAAAATATTGTTACCTCGGACAAAAACCGACCAGTCTTTCTGCAGATGATAATCAGCATACAAGTTGACCAGACCGTAACCGCCCAGCACCTGCGTATTCGCTACGTCGTTATAACGTTTGCCAACCAGTTGCCATTCGCCACGTATTTCCAGGTTGCCAAAGGAACGGCCGAGATAACTGTTCATCTGCTGCCTGGCGCGGCGCACAAGCAAATTGCCATTATTGGCGCCCTTTCCCTCATTGCGCGGATCGAGCCAGTCCAGAGAAACGCCTGTTGTCCAATTGCCAATGCGTCCGTCATAAGTCAAACTTGCTCCACGCAGCAATGCTTTGCTGATATTCTCAGGTGCGTACATTGGTGCAGGACCGGTCTGGATTAAGTCAGAAACCTCGTTGTTGTAAACAACCCCGAAAAAACGATGGTCACCGCTCGCCCAATTGAAGCCGACTTCAGTATTGCTTGACGTTTCCGGATTCAGATTTCCGTTGCCGTAATCGGGGTAGTAGAGTTCGTTAAAGGTTGGTGCGCGAAAGGCTGTTCCATAAGCAACATGTGCTCGCAACTCCGGGGTGAACTGGTAACCATAAGTAACAGATCCCGTTGTTTTCCGCCCAAACTGCGAATTATCATCATCACGCAGATTCAGTTGAAAACGATGATCGTCGATATCCCCGGTCCAACCAGCAAGTAAAGACGTTACCGTGCGCTCATCAACAGTGTAGTCAACACTACTGCCCGAAACGGATTGCCTAAGATACTCTGCGGCCAGCAAAGCCTTACCAACGGGTAATTTGATGTCATTTTGCCAGCCAAACTGATCCTGACTGGTACGAAAGACACCCGTTCTGCTTCCATTACTGTAATTTTTCGAATCGTCAATACTGTTGCCAAAACGGAGAGTACTTGTCCATACCGGGTGAAATACGTTTCGCGAAAAAACCGAGTAAGAGGACACGTCCTGATCGCTCTTGAAATCATTGTTTTTTGGTGTTCCGAACCCCCAGGAATCATACTTATTCGATCCTTGGCTTGAAAACAGGTTTACGCCAATTTCATGCCCTTGTGCCGGGCGGATCGAAAAGCTTCCGGTGATACTGCCATTATGAAAACCATCGTCATCGCTGTTGTAATTGGAATTAGTAGGGTTGTTAATCGCATTGAATCCATCCGTGTTGTAATACGATCCTTGAAGACTGAAAAAAATGGCCTCCGTCCCTCCTGAAATTCCAACAGTCGTCTCTGACGTCCCGTAGGTTCCATAGCCTCCACTTGCGTTCAATTGCGCCGGCCCTTCACCTTTCCTGGTAAAGATTTGCACAACCCCACCGATGGCGTCTGCACCGTAGAGCGATGATGCCGGACCACGCAGAATCTCGATACGCTCAATCTGACTCAAAGGAATGCGCGACAAAGCGGCGCTTCCAGTCGTTGCCGAACCGACACGCTGACCATCGATCAGAACGATCGACTGGTTTGAGTTGGTTCCACGAATATACAAACCACTACTTGTACCGGGGCCACCATTTGCCGAGTACTGAATACCGGGCTGACGATTGAGCAATTGCTCGATGGTTGATTGCCCCGCCTGCTCTATCTCTTCTCGACTGATTACTGAAACGTCACTGAGCAGCTCACTTTCTTTGGTGGCTTGGCGCGTAGCAGTAACAACTATTACATCTGTTTCATTGTCGGCAGCGATAGCTGGATATTCAACAAGTTGAGCAAGCGCAATAAAACTTAAGCAATAACATGGATTCATCTAAAGATTCTCCCCATGCCGACAAGCGTCCCCGCAAATCGGCAAACAAAAAACCGGAATTGCGCAGAGGAAAAATCGTCGAAATGAGAACGCATCGAACAGATGCGTCGAACACTCGGTGTACGCCTCCCCGCGTCACTTCCGCCTAATTTGTGCACAGGCCGGTATCCGGGCTCACAAGTTTTGATGTATCGCCTTCCCAGGCTTTTCGCCCAGTGGCCATTGATACACCCACACTCGCTTACCGTTGCGGGGGCAGCACAGGCATGATGTTTTTAACACGCACCTGTTTCCCGTTTAACAGCTGCCAAGCTTATAAACTACAAATATCGCCTGGAAACTGCACCTTGCACATAGTTCGCTGCTTTGAAGGCAGCAAAGCCGGGCATTATAACCAACCAAGAACTTGGACGGCTGAGAAAACGGCGGCTAACCATCGCTTCCCTTTTTTCCACAAAGTTCTTGCGCTACGCAAAGGGCCAATCGTGCATCGTCGCCCCCCCGCCCTCTTGACTCTATCCTGCTATCTTGCGACTCGCCTGCTACGTGCGACTTCAAGTTGTTGACAAAGCAATTCAGCGCCATCAAGCAATCGTGGCGTATGACGCTGAATCAAATCCGGAGGAATATAGAATAGATTGTCACGCGCAACGGCAGTTACCGACCGCCAGTATTTCCAATCGTCAAGCCATGGCGGACGTAATTTTGCCGACGCCCCGCCCATCCCGCTACCAATAATCACTTCTGGATTGGCCGATATTACAGCTTCGACGCTCACTGTAGGCGCGAACGTATCGAGCCTGAAGAAAACATTTCTCCCGCCACACAAACGGATCACTTCGGAAATAATTTGCTTACCCCCAACGGTTTTCATCGGCTTATTCCATATTTGATAAAAAGTATCGACCGATGAACGCTCCGAATACTGCTTACGCAACCGAGCCAGTCGCTCACGAAATCGATTAGCGGCAGACGATGCCGTGATGCTGCTACCGGACAATACTCCGAAACGCTCGATAGAAACGGCTACGTCTTCGATGGAATCTGGCTGAGAGAGATAGACCTGGAAACCGAGCGAACGTAGCTTTTCGACATCACCTGTTGGGTTTCCGCTTTCCCAGGCAACAATTAGGTCCGGGCTAAGCGCGATTACCGCTTCAAGGTCAATGCGCGAATAGCCACCAACCAAAGGAAGATTACGGGCGGCGACCGGATAATCACTGTACTCAACAGTACCGACAAGACTTTCGCCAGCACCCGCAGCGAACAAAAGCTCGGTGACATGAGGGGCCAAACTAACAATACGTTTGGCCGGCTGAAGCAAACGTACTCGATTCCCTGCATCATCGAATACCGAAACAGCTGCTTGAGCCAAGCTGAACAAACCCAACATTCCAATAAAAATCAATCGCTTCGACACCCAACGACCTTCTTTCACCCATGAGCCCGATTTGAGCGCTGCCATTTTGGCTCACTTATCGTAAGTGTGATGCATGTTTCATCCAAAATCTCTCGCAGAAGCGCCGTGCACAATGATTTGTCAGGTTATACTTTCGGCGTAGCCTCTTGATCCGACACTGGGAGAAGGTGTAATGATTAGCATGCTCAAGAATATCAAGCCGCTGACGCTATCTAACATCAAGCTCAGCACATTCATTTCGTTATCCGCTCTTGCGCTTCAGGTACTCACTGCTGCAATTTTTTCGGCAGATTCATTTGAAACCGTATTGAGCAAAAACGCGATCAGTTTGCTTATCACGCTTGTCGCGCTCTTTGGCGTGAGTTTTTTTGTTT
>RRZT010174112.1_pt1 | contig 28329 bp, 22 predicted proteins | sample 2165551 | NCBI WGS metagenome assembly RRZT01 (sample SAMN10456910, study PRJNA506462) | wastewater metagenome | biome: wastewater; feature: sludge; material: wastewater sludge; isolation source: wastewater sludge with Escherichia coli K12::gfp cells carrying plasmid... | place: USA: Moscow, Idaho... | reverse complement strand
GCTAGACAACTACGAGAATGTGATAAAAGCGATTGAGATATTAACGGCAGACTATGGTTTGGCGTGGAGTCCGAGGCGCATAACCCTCTCTACCATTGGGGTAACACCCATGCTGGAGCGTTTTCTTGAAGAGAGCCAGTGCCACCTTGCAGTGAGTTTGCACAGTCCTATTTCTGAGCAACGACAAAGCATTATGCCTATCGAAAAGAAATATCCGATAGAGGAAGTGATAGAGCTTCTAAAAAAGTATGATTGGAGCAAGCAGCGTCGTTTGTCGTTTGAGTATATTATGTTTGACGATGTGAACGACTCGCTTATCTATGCAAGGGAGTTGGTGAAGCTACTCTCTGATATTACTTGTAGGGTAAATTTGATACGTTTTCATGCTATACCTGGTAGTTTGCTCAAAACGGCGTCGGATGATGCAATGGTGAGGTTTAGGGATTTTCTTACTTCAAAAGGTATTATCTCTACTATAAGGGCTTCACGGGGCGAGGATATTTCTGCTGCGTGTGGTATGTTGTCTACTGAAAAGCAAAATGAACTGAAAAATAGTGCCAAGTAGTCTATTATTAGTTAACATCGAAAAAAAATGCGTGTTTAATTTTATTACAAATAGAATAATCGTATTTTTGTTAAAACAACTTTGAATCGGTTTTAAAACGAATAAATAGATAATTCTTACTCATTAAACCTATACATTATGAAACAGCTAAAAGTACTTTTTGCACTAACAATATTGGCGTTGACGATGGGGTCGTGCAACAATCTTTCATCGGGATGGATGTCCTCGTCATCAGCTACTAATGAGGTGCTCACAATAATTGATAGCACAGAATGGAAAGAGCCTCATGGGCGTGCACTTTTTGATGTGCTAAACTCGCCTATGCTAGGAATGCCACAAAGAGAGGCTAATTTTAAAATTCTGCATATCGATCCACGCAATTTTACTAGAACTTTTAAGATGGCACGTAATATAGTTGAAGTGGATATATCGAACATGTATACCGAGGCAAAACTGAGTGCAGAGATTAATAAGTATGCAAGTGGACAGGTGGTGCTTACTGTTAAAGCTCCGGATAAAGATGCTATGGAGGTTTTTCTGAAAGAGAATGGCGACAGGATAGTAGACTATTTGGTAAACAAAGAGTTGGAGCGTATTGGTCAATGGTTGATGAAGGATAGTGGCACACCAAAAACACGTATTCGTACTACTTTTGGTTTCGAATTGGACTATCCTAAGGGGTTGAGTAATTTAACGGAAGATGAGAATTTCTTTTGGGCTACCAACAACTCGGCTGAGTCGCGTCAGGATATAACAATATTTTCTGTGCCCTACACCTCTGAAACTATTTTTGAGAAAGATTCTTTGATTGCTATGCGCAATCGTGTGCTAGGAGAGCATATCAAGGGTTCGTTCGACTCTCAAATGAGTACTTCAAGAGCAATGCCTGTAGAGTATCGTAAGCTAGAAATAGATGGTTTGTTTAGAGCAGAGCTAAGAGGTTTGTGGGAGATGACTACCGATATGATGGGTGGTCCGTTTGTGATGCAAGCTTTTGTGAATGAAAATACAAACAGAGTGATTTTTGTGGATGTGCTAGTGTATGCTCCTGAGAAGAGAAAGCGAAGCTTGATTCGCAATATGGAGGGAACATTCTACACAATTAAAATTGCTGATGCTGTAGAGAGTAATTAAGGTAGAGAAGAGAGAGAGCAAAAACGAAAGGGGTAATTTCCTTTTGTTGACGATATAATAAAAAAACAATTGATAGATTTATGTCAAATTTAGTGAAGGTTGGTATTACCCATGGCGATAGCAATGGTATTGGATACGAGGTTCTTTTGAAAGCTTTTTCGGATAAACGAATGACTGAACTGCTCACACCCATTATATATGGGTCGTCGAAGGTGGCTTCGTATCATCGAAAGGTGTTAAACAGTAGGTCGGTGCCTTTTAATATGATTGATAGTTGCCACGAGGCAAAAGGGGGAAGGGTGAACTTTATAAACGTAGTGCAACAAGATGTGAGGGTGGAAATTGGTAAACCCAACGAAACCTCGGGAGAGGCTGCCTATGTGGCTTTGGAGGCTGCTGTAGAAGATCTTAATAAGCTAGATATTGATGCATTGGTTACACTGCCTATCAACAAAGATAGTATACAAGGCGAGAATTTTAGTTTTACTGGGCATACAGATTATTTGGAGAATAGAACTAGCAACGATAAACGAAGGTGTAAGGCACTTATGATTCTTGCTAGCGAGAGTTTGAGAATTGCACTGGTAACTACTCACCTACCCCTTTCTGAAGTTTCGCCAACTATTACAAAAGATTTGATAATAGAGAAGATAAGAACGTTGAATGATAGCTTGAAGCGTGATTTTTTTATCGACAATCCACGTATTGCCGTGTTGGGTCTTAATCCGCATGCTGGTGAAAACGGACTGCTAGGCACAGAGGAGGAGGAGATTATACAACCTGCTATAGAGCACTGTTTGGATAGAAATATTATATGCTCGGGTCCGTATTCTGCTGATGGTTTTTTTGGTAGTAATAGGTACAAAGAGTTTGATGCTGTGTTGGCAATGTATCACGATCAGGGGTTGATACCTTTCAAAACTATTAGCATGGACTCGGGGGTTAATTTTACGGCAGGCTTGCCTATCGTGAGAACCTCTCCAGCTCATGGCACTGCTTATGATATTGCTGGTAAGAACCAGGCTTCGGAGGAGTCGTTCCGACAGGCGCTTTATATGGCTGTAGATGTGTATAGAAACAGGGTTGCCTTTGACGAGGCTAGTAAAAATCCTCTACGCAAAGCTTTCTTTGAACGTGGAAGTGATGACGAGAAATTGGATTTAACTGGTGATGATTAACACTTTGTTTTTTTAATCATAATTGTAAATTAGAAATGCCGTTTCAACTCCTATTGATAGGACGAAACGGCATTTTTAGTTATCAATGACATAATTTATAATATGCTGTTATTTATTTCTATGCCAGGCTTTCAGCCCTCGCATCGTATTATTGAACTTTATCCCAGGCCTGTAGCCTGGGCTCAATTATGCTGGTCTTTCAGACCTTAAAACACAAGATGAAACCTCAATGTCATACCCTTCTTTTTGTTCAATAAATAATTGGGTGCCCCTCACAATGACAAGGGATAGTCACTTTTAATTTTTAACTTTTAACTATTAACTTATCTACTGCATGCTAGATGTAGCAACCTCTCTATTTATTTTATTTACCAATCCTTGCAACACTTTGCCAGGACCCAATTCGATAAACTCTGTAGCACCATCTTCTATCATATTCTCTACGGAGTGTGTCCATTTAACAGGAGATGTTAATTGTGCCATCAAGTTTTCTTTGATAGTAGCAGGGTCTGTTTCGCCTATTGTAGATACATTTTGGTATACAGGACAAATTGGCGTGTCGATTACAGTTTCCTCTATTGCCTTGGCTAGTTCTTCTCTTGCGGGTTCCATAAATGGGGAGTGGAAAGCACCACCAACCGATAGTTTTACTACTCGTTTAGCTCCTGCATCTATCATTTTCACTTGAGCTTCTTCTATACCGGCAATCGATCCTGAAATTACTACTTGTCCGGGGCAATTGTAGTTGGCTGGTCTTACTATATGGTCTATCAAATCGCACACATTGACTACATGCTCATCTGGCATACCTAGCACTGCTGCCATGGTAGAGGGTTCTATCTCGCATGCTTTTTGCATAGCAAGTGCACGTTTGTATACAAGCTTCAAGCCATCTTCAAACGATAGTGCTTTGGCTGCTACAAGTGCAGAAAATTCTCCAAGTGAGTGTCCTGCCACCATTTCGGGTTTGAAATCATCTCCTAAAGTTGCTGCAAGTATTACAGAGTGCAGAAAAATAGCAGGTTGTGTAACTTTTGTTTGACGCAAATCTTCGTCCGTTCCTTCAAACATCAAGTCTGTTATTCTAAAACCCAATATGTCGTTGGCTTTTTCGAACATCTCTTTTGCTTTATCCGACTCGTTGTATAGTTCTTTGCCCATACCTACGTATTGAGCACCCTGTCCTGGAAAAATATAAGCTTTCATTTATTTTCTAATTAATTTGTTTAATCTATAGACAATCTTTTGGATTGCAAAAGTACTAAAAATAGATTTCATGTAAAAGTGTTTGTCTCTTAATCGACTTTATTGCTATTAATTATATTATCCATAATGTCTGTATGGATAAGCGAGTTGGTTGCTACAACCTCTTTGCCGAAGATGTAGTTGGTGCCGCCATTATAATCGGTAATCTTGCCTCCTGCTTGTTGCAAAATAAATGCTCCTGCTGCCACATCCCATGCCGATAGTCCGGAGTGGAAAAAGGCATCGTATCTACCACAGGCTACAAAGCAGAGTTCTTGTGCGGCTGCTCCATTTAATCTGAATGATGCGTGACCAAAATGCTGCCAAGTATTTTTTAGTATTGCTGCTGTTTGGTTATCCATTTCGTATGGAATGCCAAAGCCGATAAAGCCGTTTTTTAGTTCGTCTTTGCTGCTCACACTTATTACTTGGTTGTTTAAGCGTGCTTTATCTCCTTTGATGGCTGTAAACATTTCATTGGCAAGGGGGTCGTACACCACTCCTAGTATAGTTTCGTTGTTGTGTGTGAGTGCAATACTTACATTGTAGGGGGCAAGTCCATGCACATAGTTTGATGTGCCATCTAGTGGGTCGATAATCCAGGTGTACTCTTTTTGAGCCTGCTCTACGGTGTCTTCTTCTGTAAGGAACCCAGCATTGGGGATGTACTGTTTGAGGGCTGTTACTAATAACTTTTCTGCCTCTTTATCTACATATGAAACGTAGTCGCGCAGACCCTTCATCTCCACAGCAGATGCTTTTAGTTTTGTCTGTTCGGTTTTTAAGTAATTGCCAATTTCGATGGCAGTTTCTGTAACCTGTTTTAGTAATTTGTTTAAATCTATATTCATATATTTTTATTAAGTATTTCATATAAAAAGGGGAAACTTTTTATATTGTATTTCCCCTTTCTATTTAACGGTTTATTTACCTGATAGTTCATCTATTTATTTGGTTCTGGATAGAGTGTGTCCCACCAGCGTGAATCGTCTTTTAGCCATTTTGCAAACCATGCATAGATAGAGTGGTTCCACCCAATGCGTTTTTTGTAGTTGTAAATGGCGTGGTTTTCACCTTCTACTTGTATAAACTCTACCTCTTTGCCCAATAGCTTCAGTGCTGTGTACATTTGGTAGCTTTCTCCAATGGGTACATTGGTGTCTACTGTGCCGTGAAGCAATAGTAGTGGTGTGTTTATTTTGTCGGCATTGAAAAGTGGACTCTGATTTACATACAGGTCGTAATTGTTCCAAGGATAGCTTCCTGCACTTGCTCCTGAGCTGTATCCATAGCCCCAAAAGCCTACACCCCAATAGCTTGTGATATTGCTAATGCCTGCATGCGATACTGCTGCTGCAAATATATCGGTTTGTGTTTGCAGGTATTGAGTCATAAAACCACCGTAGGATGCACCAATACAGCCAATTTTGTCGCCATCTACAAAATCGTGAGCGGCAACAAATGCTTTGGTACCTTCGATAATTTCGTCGGCTGTTTGTATGCCCCATGCATTTACGTGGCGTGCCGAAAACTCTTGTCCATAGCCGGTAGTTCCACTTGGCTGTAGTGTATACACAACATAGTCTTGTGCAGCATATACCTGTAGTGGGTAGGTGCTTTCGAAGATGCGTTGTGTGGGACTAGTGCCTGCATAGTAATATACTATAAGTGGGTATTTTTTATTTGGGTCGAAATTGGGAGGAAGGTAGTAGCGTCCTTCAATTTCGTCACCAAAGGATGATTTGAAGTTCCAATCTTTCACTTCGCTTAGTGTCATTTCCGACAAACGATTGTTGTAGGGGTCGGAAATCATAATCGATTTTTCGTTTTTTAAATCTAGTACATATGCTCTATTAGAGTTTGCAAGGCTTACTCCTGTGTATGTAGCCCATTGCGATTGATTGGCTATGTCGAAAGATCTAACTACATCTTCATTTAAATTCAATTGCGAGAATTTGGCATTCTTTGGATTGTATTTGTAGATGTTGGCTCTATCTCTGTCTTGTACTCGAAAGTAGATATGGTTGTCTGTTTTGTTCCACACTTGCGAGTCGATAGCTGGATCGAAATCTATTGTTATTGCCTCTATATTTTTGTTCGAAAGGGTCATAATAAAAGCTTGTGTGTCGTAGCTATTGGCTATTTGTCCCTCTTTAATATTAAGTCCAATACCGTTGAAAGCCTCTGGACCTCCTGCTATAAGAATCTGTTTGTTGTTGGGTGAAAACTGTGCATAGGAGACAAATTTCTCATCTTCCCACAATGTATCAACCTGCATTGTTTCTAGTTGTAGCAGATACATCGAGCTAGTGCTGAATGGACGCTCGGTAAGGAGTTCTTTGGATGTAGAGAAAAGTATCTGTTTGCCATCAGAGCTCACAGCATTGAGACGTGCTGTTTGTTTACCAAAAGTTATTTGTTGTGATAGTCCCGTCTCAAATTTATATTGATGTATATAGTGCCTGTCGCGGTAGTGCCCTTGACGGTCGTCTATTCCCATCATTCGTTTTAGGCTTTCAGGAGATTTTACATCCATGGTTTCTTTGGTGGTGTAAAACATCGACTGCTCGTTGGGGGCAAACATAAATCTGCCTTCGGGAAGGTTCTCGGCAAGAATAGTTGTCTCCATTGTTAGCGGGTCGAGTTTGAACATGGTATTGCCATTTTCTGTCTCTGTAATATAGGTGAGCATATCAGATTTTGGCATCCAGTTGAACTGTTTTCTGCCTGTGGGCTCGTTGATAAGTGTGCGACGCTGTTGTGTGTCAAACACCTCTATATAACTATTGGTTTTGCCTCCTGGCAATGTTTCGCTCAAATTGATAGATACAAATCGTCCACTAGGCGATATGGAGGTAGATGAAACACGCTTACCTTCTAATATATCTACTATATCTATTTTGCGTGTTGGAGTGTCTGTCATTTGCACACTTAGCAGAGAGTCGTTTTCGTGTGGCTGTGCCTCTATTTTTACTGCTGCTGCATCAAATGGTTGTGCATGTGAAGCCAATACCTTTACCACTACGCGTGCATTATTCAATGTTCCGTTGAGTGTAGCTTCAGCAGAACCTGCATTTGAAATACTATCTGTGGCATCAGATTTTGTTGCCTTTTTCTCACCATTAATATATACCTCAAGCATATTGGGAGATGTAACTGTTAGTTTGGCTTTGCCATAATTGTCACCAGCTAGATAAAAAGAGAGCAAGTGAATGGCATACTCCGAGTCTGTTTTATTGATGTGGAAAAAACCAGCTGTATCTGCCTTTAATGTGTTGGCAAAACGATCGTGAGTGGGTATCGAGAGTGTGCTCTCTAATAAAAGCTTATCAGAGTATTTCTCGTTTTTAAGGTTAACACTATCCAATAGGATTGGTTTTTGCACCGAAATGGGCTCGAAAACTCTAACACTCTCTAGAGATACTTTCGATTGAGCAAAAAGCCCAGTGGCACATATAAGCAGTGCCATCAATAGTTTAAGTTTGTTGTACATGTGATTGGTTTTTTATAATATTTATAAGTAATTGTTCCATACAAAATAGTTGGGAAAATTGAGCTTGGGTTTCTCCTCAAAAAAGCCATATACCGATGTACCCGAACCCGACATGGAGGCATATAGTGCTCCCTTGTTGTATAGTGTCTGTTTTATTTCGGCTATGGCGGGGTGTTTTTTAAATATAGATGTTTCGAAATCGTTGTGCATATAGTTGCGCCACTCTTGTATGGGCATTTTTACAATCTCTTTAAGCAACATCTTGGGCTTTTGTGGCACCACGTGGGCATAAGCCTCTTGGGTAGATACAAATAGGGGTGGTTTTACTAACACCATATAGTATTGCTCTAACGATAGATCTATATCTTCAAGTTGGTCTCCAATGCCAGTAGCAAAAGCAGGTCTGTTTTTTAGGAAAAAAGCACAATCGGCTCCTAGTTTCACAGCAAACTGATGTAGCTGGTTGTAACTAAAGTCTAGTGAGAATGTATCGTTGAGCAGTTTTAGCATAAAAGCTCCATCGGCTGAGCCCCCACCCAACCCTGCACCACTGGGTATTTTTTTAAGTAGATGAATGTCGATATTTGGTATCTCTTTTTCTGCACGCATCATGTTGAGTGCTTTAATTACCAAGTTGTTTTCGCTATTTGCACCAACATCTATACCCGATGAAAAAAGTGTGTAAGCCTCTTGGTTTTCGCTTTCTAGCACTTCCAGGGCATCTTTCAATGCGATAGGATAAAAAATTGTTTCGATGTTGTGGTAGCCATCGTCTCGTTTGGATACAATATTGAGACCTAGATTTATTTTAGCATTCGGAAAACAGATCATATCTTCATTTTTGAAGGACAAACTTACATAAAAAACTTTAAAGTATGAAGCAAAACAGGTGCTAGTATCAACAAATAAGATATTAGGTTGATTTCTCTCACTATTTGTAATTATAGCACGGTGTATAGTCTCATTTTTAGATAGATACATCTGTTATGAGAGCTTGTGTACTACAATGTTTGGGTTTGTTTAACATCCTGGGGTATTTAGTTATACAATATTGAGTGTGTCAAAAGCTTGCTTTTGCTGTGTATATATATTTTTATCTGTCAGTTAGTTATAGCGTGCTTAGGCTCTCTACATCGCATTAAGCTGTCATTAAGGAGGAAATATCAGTTGTAATAGTAAAGTTAGTTAAAACTTAGGAAACCAATTATGTGTTTAGAGTTTTCTTGTTATCTTTGCACCCTATTAAAAATTAAAAAATGGAATTGAAAGATAGAATAATTGAACAAGCTGGCGAACTTTTTGTGAAACATGGCATAAAAAGGATATCGATGGATGAGATTGCTTCTAGGCTTGGTATTTCTAAAAGTACGATTTACCAAAACTTTAAAGATAAAGAAGATCTCCTATTGCATTATATACGCCACATGGAGAAAATGAAAGCTGAATATATCAAGGATATATCGAAGGATGAGCAAACAGTGGTTCATATGTTTTTGCGCATAATAGAGATGTGCAAAGAGTTTGATTTCTTGAATATGATATTCATAGATGATGTGAAAAAATATTATCCAAAAGCAAATCAAGAGTTGATTGATCAACAAAACCGAGGAGTGGTTCATATAAGACAGTTTTTGGAGGAAGGAATGTCACAGGGTGTGATAAGAAAGGATTTAAACATAGATATTGTTTCGTTTCTATTGCAAGATAGTAGTCGCACCTTTATGAATGCTACAAGATTGGCAAACAAGACTTTTACAGACTGGGAACTCTTTTTTACAACAATGATTAACTTCATTCGTGGTATTTCTACAGCAAGTGGCATAGAAATTGTAGATACATTTCTAACGAAACATTATTCAGATATAAACGTTTAAAAAAAATCAAAACAAGATAGAATGATTATGAAAGTAAAGCTAAACAAAACAATACGAGCAATATCCCTATCGATGGGGTTGTTCTTGTTTTCAGCAACAATGTATGCTCAAGAAGCTATGAGCATAGCTGTGGAGGCACAAGAAGCCGAGCCGGCAGTAAGCGATAGTGTGTTTATAGATATCGAGGCAGCCCTATCGATAGCTATGAACGAGAGCCCTACAATAAAAATAGCTGATATGGAGATTGAGAAGAAGAAGTACACAAAGAAAAGTACTCAATCGGCTCTTTATCCGCAAATTGATGCTGTGGGACAGTATACACGTACTATTAAAAAGCAAACCATGTATATGGATGGTGGTTTTGGCGGTATGCTGGGTGCCGATTTAGATCCAACTGATTTTACTCCAGAGGAGTTGAAAATAGTGAATGTACTTGGAAAAATATTGGGTGGCTCAGAACCTACAGAAGAGGAGGAAGCAGAGGGCATTCAATTTGGACGTTCTAATATGTGGTCGGCTGGGGTTGTTGTAAACCTACCTATTATCGTTCCGTCGCTTTGGAAAAATATTCAGCTAACAAGTATTGATGTGGAGCTGGCTGTAGAGCAGTCTCGCTCTTCAAAAATAGAGTTGGCAAACCAGGTAAAAAAGGCTTTCTATGGTGCACTGCTTGCACAAGACTCTTACAATGTGTATAAAAAGACATTCGATACAGAGTCGGAAGTATTAAAGGATATTCAAAACAAATTCGAACAAGGATTGGTTGCTGAGTACGACCTTATTACTGCAAGTGTGCGTTTGCAAAATATTATACCAGAGATGTTGCAAACCAGAAATGCTGTTCAGCTTGCTATATTGCAGTTGAAAGCGTTGATGGGGATTGACTTAGAGGTTCCATTGGGTATTATTGGTTCGTTGGAAAACTACGAGGACGATATGTATGCAGATTTATTAGACACCGATTTGTCGTTGATTAATAATAGCGATTTGCGTCAGATAGATTTGCAGATAGAGCAGTTGAAGAAAGTATACGAACTGCGTACTTCGCAGTATCTCCCTACCCTTACGGCTAATTTGAATTACCAATATATGAGTCAGAACAACGATTTCAAATTTGGTGATTACAAATGGGACCCTTATGCTACTGCTGGTATTACATTGGCTATCCCTATATTTGATGGTGGAAGAAAGCATTACGATAGAAAAGAGGCAAAACTAACAGTGAGTCAGGTTGAGATGCAACGCGAAGATGCAGAGCGTCAGATAAAATTGATGTTGCAAAACCAAATAAATCAAATTGCTAAAAGTATAGAGCAAGTAAACTCTTTGAAAACTGCTAGAAAACAGGCAGAAAAAGGATACGAGATTGCTGTGAAGCGCTATGAAACTGGTATGGGAACAATTGTTGATGTGAATCAAGCAGCATTGGGCGTTACCAGTACAGGCTTGCAATACAACAATGCTATTTACGATTATGTATCAGCCAAATCGGAACTTGAAAAAGTAATAGGTGCAGATCAACCTATATTTTAAGATTAGAAAAACAATAAAAACAAGAAATAAAATAAAACACTTATGAAAGGTATAAATTTATCACACATAGCTTTACTTTTAGGAGCAGCTTTGCTTTTTTCGTGTGGAGCAAAGGAGGAGGAAGAGACTGAGGTTGTAAGACCAAAAGTAAAGGTTGAAACTGCAGTTAGGAAAGATATTGCGTTAACGAACAACTATACAGCAACAGTTGAGTCTTATGTTGTAAACAAAATTTCGCCAGCAATGCCTGCACGTATTCGCAAAATACACGTAGAGGTTGGCGACAGAGTGAGAAAAGGACAAATTCTAGTAGAACTAGATAAAACAAATTTATCTCAAACAGATATTCAGATAGCAAATTTAGAGCGAGACCTACAGCGCTACAGAGAGTTGTATGAAGTGGGTGGTATTTCGAAACAACAAATAGAGCAGCTGGAAGTGCAGTTGGATGTTGCAAAAAGCAATGCTAGCAACCTATCCGAAAACACTACTTTAAGAAGCCCTATTAATGGTGTTGTTACAGAAAGAAACTACGACTCGGGTGATATGCCTGCTGGAGTTCACATACTTCAGATAGAAGACTTCAATCCAGTAAAACTGCTTATTCATGCATCGGAAGATTTGTATACACAGATAAGCAAAGGAATGGAAGTTGATGTAGCTGTTAATGTATATCCTGATGAGGTATTTAAAGGTAAGGTGTCTTTGATACATCCTACTATCAATCGCTCATCGCACACATTCCCAGTTGAGATTAATATTCCAAATTCAGATTCACGTATTCGTCCTGGCATGTTTGCACGCGTAGATGTAAACCTTGGAAGCAACGAGGGTATATTAGTTCCTGATGCTTCAGTATTGAAACAAACTGGAAGTAATGACCGTCATGTTTTTGTAGTTGAAAATGGTATTGCCATTAAAAAAGTAATTACTATTGGTCAACATTTAGGAGAGAACTACGAAGTTATATCAGGAGTTGAAGCTGGCGACCAAATAGTTGTAGCTGGTGCATCAAGATTATCTGATAATCAAGAAGTAGAAGTAGTAGAGTAATGCTCTATCGCTTGAAAGCTAATAACACAACTATAAAAAATAAAAAGATAATATGAAAATATATGAATCAGCGGTAAAGAAACCAATTACTACAATATTAGTCTTTGTGGCTATTGTGTTGATGGGTCTTTTTGCCTATTCACGATTGGCAATAGACTTGCTACCAGAGATTGAGACAACCCAGTTGACAGTAATGACAACATATGTGGGGGCAAGTTCTGACGATATTGAAACAAATATAACTGAGCCTCTAGAAAATGCGTTAAATGCTGTGGAGGGGTTAAAGAAACTGACCTCTAAATCGCAAGACAATATGTCGATCATTACGCTAGAATTTGAGTATGGAGGCAACATCGACGAGTCGGCTAGTGATATTCGCGACAAACTAGAACTTGTGAAAGGCTCTCTACCAGACGGAGCCGACAATCCTATCATATTTAAGTTTAGCACCGATATGATACCTGTTATTTTTTACTCTATTACAGCCGACGAGAGTTTGAATGCACTAGAGAAAATTCTTGACGAAGAGGTAGCAAACCCCTTGCAACGAATTGATGGAGTGGGTACTGTAATTATTGCAGGTGCTCCTAAAAGAGAAATACAGGTAAATGCTATTCCAGAAAAACTAGAGAGTTACATGTTGACTATTGAGCAGATAGCTGCTGCAATACAACAAGAAAACGTAAACATACCGGGTGGTACTATGAATGTGGGAAGTCAAACTTTCTCGCTTCGCCTTGATGGTGAGTTTGATGAGAGTGATGACATGAGAAATATTGTGGTGTCGTCATTCAACGGACAAAACGTCTATTTGAGCGATGTAGCCACATTAAGCGATACTATCGAGACCAACGTTCAAGAGTCGTGGGTAAATGGTAAAAAAGGTGCTATGATTGCTGTTCAAAAGCAATCGGGAGCCAACACTGTGCGCATTGCCAATACTGTAAGGGCAGAGATGCTTAAAATACAAGAAACCCTACCCGATGACATTAAGATGGATGTTATTATTGACACATCCGAGTGGATTGAGAGCTCAATTAACAGTTTGGTTCAAACCATTGGTTTGGCGTTGATAATTGTAGCATTTGTAGTTCTCTTTTTCTTAGGTAAATGGCGAGCAACATTTATTATTCTGCTCACTATTCCGATATCGCTTATTGCATCGTTCTTTTACTTAATGGCTACTAACAACACGTTAAACATTATATCCCTATCAGCACTTTCTATTGCTATTGGATTAGTTGTGGACGACGCTATTGTGGTATTAGAGAACATTACATCGCACTTAGAGCAAGGAAGTGAACCAAAGCAAGCAGCTATTCACGCTACAGGTGAGGTTTCTCTATCTGTTATTGCATCATCACTTACTATTTTAGCTGTATTTTTACCCATGACCCTTATTACAGGTTTGGCAGGAGTACTCTTTAGTCAGTTGGGTTGGATGATTTCAATTATTATTGTTGTATCAACAATATCAGCCTTAACGCTTACCCCAATGTTAGCATCTAAGATGTTGAAAACTGGTCATGGTGGAGGTCAAGACTCATGGTTCGACAAGCTACACAAACCAGTTTTAGGATGGTTAGGAAAGCTAGACAACTTTTATGCCAGAATTTTAGAATGGGCTGTTGGTCATCGTACACTTACAGTGATTGGTTCGTTCGGAATTTTATTATTAACCATTATTCTCTCTTTCCAATTCATTAAAACTGAGTTTTTCCCTGCGTCAGACAATGATATGATTGCAATGAGCGTTAGAATGCCTGCAGGAACACGCATGGAAGTTTCACGAGAGATGGGGCTGAAGATTACTGAAATGTTGCAAGAAAAGTTCCCTGAACTTGAAATAATGTCATTTGATGTGGGTACTGCTAGTGGATCATCATTTGCAGGATTGAGCGAAAATGCCGACAACCTTATGAGTTTCAATATCAACACAGGAAAGCCAGAGACCCGTTCGAAGGATATTTTCCAAATTGCGGATGAGATACGTGTTGAATTGGCAAAAATACCCGAGCTGCATGAGTTTCAGGTAAATCCTGGAGGAAGCGGTGGAGGAGGTATGAGTGGAGGATCGAATATAGAGTTAAATATATTTGGATATGATCTTCTAGATACCGACGAAGTAGCAAATGAGATAAGTGGCAAATTGGCAGGAATTGAAGGATTGAGAGACGTTAAAATTAGTCGCCCCGATTTCCGTCAAGAGTACAGAGTGCAATTTGATAGAGAAAAACTAGCACGTAATGGCTTAAATGTTGCTACAGCTTCAAGCTTTATTAGAAACAGAATTAATGGAACGGTTGTGTCACAATTCCGTGAGAGAGGCTATGAGTATGACATTCGTGTGAGATATGCCGAAGAGTATCGTCAGTCTGTAGAAGATATAGAAAACATTCTTCTCTACACACCATCAGGAGAGCCGCTGCGTGTGAAAGAGATAGGAACTGTACACTCAACATCGTCGCTACCCGAAATTGAGAGACAAAACAGACAGAGGGTTGTAACCGTTACTGGAAGTATTTACCAACGTGCACTAAGTGAAATTGTGGACGATGTAAATAGAGAGCTTAAAAATATATCACTGCCATCGGGTGTTGATATAGAGCTAGCAGGTACTTACGAAGATCAGCAAGAGGCATTTGCCGACCTGTTTATACTGCTTATGATTTCGGTAATTCTGGTATATATTGTAATGGCTAGTCAGTTTGAGTCGTTTACATACCCCATGATTATTATGATTTCTATTCCATTCTCGTTTACAGGTTCTATATTAAGTTTGTTGATGTTTGGACACCCGCTTAATGTGATGGGTATTATTGGGGGAATTATGTTGATTGGTATTGTTGTTAAGAATGGTATTATTCTTATCGAGTATATCAATATAAACAGAGATAGAGGTTTGTCTATTACCTACTCTGTTGTAGATGCAGGTCGCTCAAGACTACGTCCTGTATTGATGACAGCAGCCACTACCGGTTTGGGTATGTTGCCAATGGCATTAGCCCTAGGTCAGGGTTCAGAGTTTTGGCAAACGATGGGTATTAGTGTTATTGGAGGTTTAGTTCTTTCAACGGTTCTTACGCTTGTAATTGTACCCACCTTGTATGCAATATTTGCAATGAGGGGTGTTGTAAACAACAGAAGAAGATACAAAAGAATCTATCCTAAGTACGCTAAGGAGAGAGTGTAGAAACAGACAAATATAATTGATTAAAAGTAAAAATTATGAAATCAGTATTTATTACGTGCAATCAAGCACACTATTATAGGATTACCGAAGAGATGACTCACCTTAACATTCGTGGTTTCACATCGTGGAAGTCGCTCACAGGTAGGGGCAGCAAAACGGGCGATCCACACTATGGGTCGAAAGCATGGCCAGCACTTAACAATGCTATTATTACTGTGGTAGAAGATCATCAAGTGGACGGACTGCTTGAGTTTTTGAAAAGATTAGATGAGAAAACTCCCGAACTCGGACTTCGAGCCTTTGTGTGGAATGTAGAGAAAAGCATTTAGGAAGTAATCATTTTACAAATTGAGTTCGATTGATATTAACCTAAATATTAGTCGAACTCTTTTTTTTTAATGTTACTAAGATTTATAAGATTAAACTGATGAGAAACTTTATAGCTATAATCGTTCTACTTTTGGTTGCTATGCCTGGCTTTGCCCAGAGGCATCGTAAGTCGGGTCTTTACATCGAAACTCACGCCACACAAGGCATAGTTATAAAATCGAACGATTTTGTGAGAGGCGACAATAGAGATGAAATACCTATAAACGATTTTTCTGCAACCGATTTGCGTATTGGATGGCAAACAACAGGAGATAAAGCATGGCATCATGTACACAGTTTGCCCTATTATGGTATAGGAATTCACAATATTGTGTTTTCAAACGCCGATGAGATTGGATATCCTGCAGCACTCTATTTCTTTTTTGGGGCACCCTTTTCTCGCAAAGGACGGTCATCATTCGACTATGAGTTTAGTTTTGGTTTGAGCCACAACTGGGAACCCTATGACGATACAGACAACCCTTTTAATGTAGCTATAGGTTCGTATAGAAATGCATATATTGATGCAAAAATAAAGTATGTGCGGTATCTTAGCAAACGCGTTAGTTTAGATGCAGGTATAAGGGTTACCCATTTTTCAAATGGAGCAATGAAATTTCCCAATGCTGGTATCAATCTTTTTGCACCATTTGTGGGTTTGCGCTATAATGTAATTGCACGAGAACCAACTCCAAGAGAGCATTTAAGGACACAACAAATAGAACCAAAAGAGGAGTTCAACATCATACTTGCCTCTGGTAAAAGATCGGTAAAACATACCGATACTATGAACGAGCATATGGTGTCGCTCGTTAATCTCTCTTTTGAGTACCTAAAGCCTGCAGGACAGAAGTTTAAATATGGTGTGGGGCTAGATATAGGTATCGATGAAAACAGAAATATTATAGTTGATGGAAATGATGTAGAGTTGGCATCAACCAGAAATCAGGTCTTTTCTGCTGTTTCAGTTATTGGTCAGTTTAGGGCAAACCGCCTTGCTGTGCAAGCAGGCATTGGCTATGAGTTGTTTAACAACAACAAGCTCTACTTTAGCAATGATATTTATCAGCGACTGGGACTTCGATTCTATCTGCACAAAAATGCTTTTGCAGGCATTGCCATCAAAGCCAGAAGCTTTAATACAGCCAATTATATTGAGTGGAGTATAGGATATAGCATTTAAGTATAAGATAGCTAGATATATGGTCTATCTAGCATTACAAAAAAGGGAGTGAGTATCTTTATAGATGCATGCTCCCTTTTTTTTATCTTTCAACAAAACTGATAATAGCCTCGTGCCAATAATCTGGTGTAAATGCAGCAGATGGATGTGTTATTGGCAATAGATGCACCTTGTGTCCACTGTCAAGCTCATAAGCCCAAGTTTCGATAGTTTTACCATCACTCAGTTTCAAATCATCGGTTTGATATCCCTTGCGAGGCAAATTGTTGTAGAGCCTCTTTCCCCACACTATCACACAATCGGGTCTGTACTGCTCCATTACAGTAAAAAAGGGGGACTCAGCATCAACAAAATCTTGTTTCTCGGGTGCTTTTCGTGCTTCAGATATCGGCACTTGCACATAGTTGTAGAAGAGAACACTGTTCCACACTTCCGCTCTATCCTTATTGTATTGTCCTTTGCCTGCCAATGCTCGTCCAAACTTGGTGTAGGTGTTCATAAAACCCTCATGCTCGCTGTCAGGATTCAATATGTGGTGAATAATATTAATGGTCAACTGTGGCACAGCGTCGCTTTCATGGGCACAATAGTGACTCTCGCCTAGCACCATCACTCTTTTACCTTTTATGCCTTCTGCATATTGACTACCCACCCAGGGGATGAATTTTACATTTATACTCATGATACTGTTTTGGTTAATTATATCCCTTTCGTTAGGGCTGAATGTGCATTTCATCATTCATCGATATTGTGCCATTTATCATTCTGCGTGCATACTCTATGTATGTATCCTTCATTTTATTTAAATCGGCTGGCAGCATTTCCAACTTGATATCTGGTTCTACACCAAACTCGATATGATTTTTGTCTGCATCGTATGTGGGTGATGTAGAAAAGCGCAACGACCATCCATTGGGCAATTCCGATGAAAAAGGGAAGCCCCCTCCTCCACCCGTTTTATCGCCTATAATAGTTGCATTGTGTGCATGTTTCATAGTGCTTGCAAATTCGTTAGTGGCGCTGTAGCAAGCTCTATTGGTGAGCACAACAACAGGTTTCTGATAACGTATACTATTAGAGCTATCTACATATTTTGGAAATAGATCGGAAAAATCGTTGTGCCCCGGACCCACCTTGTGCGATATATAGCCCACAAGCTTTCTTTCGTTGAAAAAACGACTAGCCAGTCGCTCCACATTTACCAAACTACCACCCCCATTGTCTCTCACATCAATAATAATACCATTGCAAATAGCCATTCTATTTAATATCTGACTCAATCCGCTATTCGACACAGCATTTGAGAAACTACTATAGTAAATATAGCCCACATTGTCTTCCAATATTTTATACTTCATGCTACTTGCCGTGGCATAATCAGTAGACAGGTATTCGTCTATAATATTGATGTTGAAATTGGGTGGAAAGTCCTCTTTCCAGCTCCAATAGCGACTAATGTCGTGTGTGGCAATAAGGTTTACATGTCCATCCCTCAATTCAGAGAGCATTTGCGCCATTAAGTTAAACAGGGCATCTTTGCTCATGTTGGGTGTAACACGTGCTCTGTAGCTAGTACCAATGCTATCCCAATTAATCTCTTTATAGTCGAAGTAACAGTAGTTCTCGTCCAATATAGTCCACAGTGCATCAATATTACCTTGTGGAGTATCGTCAAAGTCGAAGCTATAGCTCTCGCAGCTGGTGCCTATAAAGCCTATAGACAGCAGCACGATAAGTGTGTATGATAGAAATACTGTTCTTTGTTTCATTTATATTTGATTTTTGAGCTTTCAGCGGTCAGCTATCAGCATTCAGCATTCAGCCTACAGCTCTCAGCGGTCAGCAATCAGCCTATAGCTCTCAGCGGTCAGCAATCAGCTCTCAGCATTCAGCTGCATAGTTGTTTTTAACCGCAAAGATCCTTAAGAAGGCGCAGAGGGCGCAAAGTTTTAAGGAATAACAGGTGTTAGTCACTGATTACTACTAACCTTCATCAACCGACCATTAATAATTAACAATTAACCATTAATAATTACCTCTCACCCCTTACAGATTACTGATCAAGCATTACGCGTTACTGCTCACTGTTCACTGTTTACTAATTTCTATAACCAATGGTCAATGCGGACTCTAGCCGCAATGCCCTCTGTTTACTATTCACTGCTTTCCCTATAACTTTTCCCTTTTAATTTTTAACTCCATAAACCGTCTATAAGAGTACCGAAAATAATTCAAATCCACATCCCCCTTCACCCCATTTAACCTACCAGTATGCGAAAACTGCCAAATAACCCACTCATTATCTTCAATATTTGGCTCGTTGTGCAAGTCGCTCATCCAAATAAGATTCTCAGTTAGATGCCCTTTTATATAAAGCTTATAGCAATCTCTATTGGTATAAATAATTGGATGTACACCATAATAGTCGAACATCACCTGCTCCATCTTCTTCAACTCATCTATCACAAGCTTTCGATAATTATCATCCCAACTATGCCTGTTGTATGACGAATGTTCTACATCTATCATAGGAATCAAATCTTCAGCAGCTACATTTGCCTGCTTAATAAAATGATTTGCTTGTTTCTCTCCATCTAAACCAAACGTATAGAAATGATATGTACCCACCTTTATATCAGCTAGTTTAGCTGCGGGATAATTATCTTTATAGCTTCTATCTTTATGAGAAACACCCTCAGTTGCTTTAATATAAGCAAAGGCAATTCCCTCATTTTTTAGTTGTGCCCATTTTACATCACCATTGTGATGAGATATATCCACACCTCTTATTGGGTACTTGTGGCTATACCTATTATCATGAAAAGAGTGAAACCTATCTTCTCTACTTTTCCTGATACTGTCGACTAGAATAAGAAAAACCGACGAAACTAGTATCAACGAAACAAGCAAGATAAGTGTAGTTTGTTTCTTAAATCTTTTGTTTTTTCGCAATGGTTGATACTTTTGTTCGTCGGTTTATATTATTATGACTATTTATTATTGTCATCTTGAAGTCGCTGCTTCATCATCCCCACACGATACAATCGTGCGGGAGCGGTGTCATCTTGAACGCAGTGAAAGATCTCTTTAATAATTAAATAAGAGGGCTTTGCCCCTTAAACCCCACTTACTCTTTTTGCCTTGACGCAAAAAAGTAAGCAAAAAAGGTCAAGACTACGCCCGTCTCACTCGAAAAACTTGCACATTAAAGGCTGAAATCGTCAAAACTTCTAGCCTAAAGACTAGACTGATTGCATCAGCACTTAACGACGCTCAAACAGAGACGATTTTTAACCGCCTTTCTTGCTTGTTTTTCGGCTCATCGGTCGAGGTCGGTTTAGTAGTGCTCAATGCGGGCTCTAGCCGCAATGCCCTCTGCACCACCAATTAACCATTAATCATTATTAAAAGGTATTTTCTCAATCCTCCTCTGATGCCTTCCCCCCTCAAACGGAGTATTTAAGAAGGTAACCAAAATTTCATAAATCTCCTCCTCTTCCAAAAACCTTCCTGGCAAAGAGAGTATATTAGCATCATTGTGCTGTCGTGCCAATTTGGCAATCTCTTTGTTCCAACAAAGGGCAGCTCTCACTTTTTGATGTTTGTTTACACTCATATTAATGCCATTGCCAGAACCACATATAGCAATTCCGGGGTAGCACTCATCCTCCGATACAGCTTTTCCTAGTTTGTGAGCAAAGTCAGGATAGTCAGTCGACTCCTCACTATAGGTGCCAAAGTCGATATAAGGTATAGCCTTCTCATCTAGCATAGCTATGATAAGTTGCTTAGCTTCCCATCCTGCATGGTCTGAAGCCAATCCTATTGGTTTTTCCGACTCACCAAAGAGAGACATATTATCTATTTTCATTTTAAATACTTTTTTACTTGTTCGTATACATTTTTACCAGTAAAACCCATCTTCTCGTCAAGCACAGTGTATGGTGCCGAAAATCCAAACGAATTCATACCCCACACAGCACCATCGCTACCTACAAGACCTTGAAGCGTAACGGGCAAACCAGCCGTTAGACCAAACACCTTTTTGCCTCTTGGCAACACAGTTTCTTGATACTCTTTGCTTTGTGTTCTAAACAATCCTTCGGATGGAACCGACAAAATACGTGTTTTAATACCATCATCGTTCAATAGCTTAGCACCTTCAACCAAAGTTGACACCTCAGAGCCAGAAGCCAATAGAATAACATCATAATCGGCATCGTCTTTAACAATATATGCACCCTTTTCTACTTGCAGTGCCTCCTTGTAACGATCTCCTTCTACTGGAAGATCAGTTATATTTTGTCGCGATAAAATCAAACCCGTTGGTGTCTTATCATTCTCCATAGCCAGTTTCCACGCCACTGTAGTTTCGTTCACATCAGCAGGACGCAAAACAAGCATCGAGTTGTTGCCACTATGGTTTTGCAATTTCTCCATCAATCTTATTTGAGCCTCATGCTCTACAGGTTGATGTGTGGGTCCGTCCTCTCCCACTCTAAAAGCATCGTGCGTCCAGATAAAGATTACAGGCTGCTCCATCAAAGCTGCAACACGAATAACAGGCTTCATGTAATCCGAAAACACAAAGAATGTACCACAAGCTGGAATCACCCCACCATGCAAACTCATTCCCACACATAGTGCAGCTAGCGTCAATTCTGACACACCCGCTTGAAGAAATGCACCCGAGAAATCATTGTGTTGAAATGCTGTTGTTTTTTTAAGAAAACCATCTGTTTTATCAGAGTTTGACAAGTCAGCAGAGCCTACAATCATATTCTCCACATTCTGTGCCAATACAGAAAGCACATTAGCAGAAGCTGCACGTGTTGCTTGATTAGATTTTTGCTCTATCTCATCCCAATTGATAGCAGGTAGCTCACGGTTGAACCATTTTTTCTTCTTCTCAGCCATTTCAGGATTAGTCTCTGCCCATTTGGCTGTGGCTTTTTTCTTTTCTGCTACAATCTTTCTTAGCTCTTCGGTTCTCTTCTTATATAGTTCTGCTACTTCTGGGAAAATTGTGAAAGGCTCAGCAAAGTTTCCACCCATTCCCACAATAGTATTCTCCAAACAACCACCAGCACTAGTCAATGGCTGTCCGTGAGTAGATACTTGTCCTTCAAACGACTCATTGGTTTTAGTAAGAGCACCTTTGCCCATCACCGTTTTTCCAATAATAAGCGTTGGCTTCTCTTTCTCAGCCTTAGCAGCTTTCAATGCTTCTCTAATAGCACTAGCATCATTACCATCTATTGTAAGCACGCGCCAGTTCCACGCCTCATATTTCTTAGCTACATCCTCGCTCGTCACAGCGTCAACCATGGTTGACAACTGCACATCGTTCGAGTCGTAAAACATAATCAGATTGTTCAATCCCAAATGACCCGCAATTCTACCTGCTCCTTGCGATATCTCCTCTTGAATACCACCATCAGAAATAAACGTATAGATAGTTTGAGTCATGCTTCCACCCAAGCGGTGCTTCAAAAACTTAGCAGCTATAGCAGCTCCCACACCAAAAGTGTGTCCCTGTCCTAGCGGACCAGATGTGTTTTCTATACCACGCATCACATCCACCTCTGGATGTCCAGGCGTTACGCTGTCCCACTGACGAAATTCTTTTAAGTCATCAATCGAGAACTTGCCAGCCAAACACAATACTGAATAGAGCATTGGTGACATATGACCGGGATCTAAAAAGAACCTATCACGCGACTCCCATGTAGCATTATCGGGGTCGTACTCTATAAATTCTGAAAACAGAACATTAATAAAATCAGCAGCGCCCATTGCACCACCCGGATGACCCGATTTAGCTTTTTCTACCATAGATGCCGACAGTATGCGTATATTGTCAGCGGCTTTGTTCATTAAATTGATATCATTCATAATATTTGATATGTTTTTTTGAGATTTACTTTCTAAATTATTTTTCAATTAATATGTTTTGTCTCTTTAAAATTACAACTTTTACAAAGATAGTGTTTTATAGCAAAAAGAACGAAAACTATTTATGAAAAGACCCATCAAATTTTATAACTTTGTTTTTATTAAATTAAGCAGCAATAATAAGCACTATGTCGTTAAGCAAAAACAAGATTAAATATATACAGTCGCTCAAGCAAAAAAAGTATCGCAGTCAGCACAACACCTTTGTTGCAGAGGGCTCTAAACTAATATTCGATTTAATGCCCCATCTATCGTGCCAACTTTTGGTAATTGATGAAGAGACAAAGGCTCATGCTTCAAACAAACATCATAAAGCCGAAGAAATAATTATTGCTACACGTGCCGAAATAAAGAGAGCATCGCATCTAGCCACTCCACCCGATGCTATTGCTGTGTTTTATCAATCTCAGCAAGATTTATCTCATATTGACTTTACACATAAGTTAAACTTGATGCTCGACGGTGTGCAAGATCCAGGCAATTTGGGTACTATTATTCGCATTGCCGATTGGTTTGGAATCGAAAACATAGTGTGTAGCACCGATACAGTAGATGTTTACAATACAAAAACAGTGCAAGCCACTATGGGGGCTCTTTCTAGAGTAAATATTCACTATGCGAATATAGTCGACCTAATTGCCCAATATAGCAATTCGCCTATCTACGGTACATTTCTAGATGGAGAAAACATCTACACCAAAACACTCCAGCCCGAAGGCTTTATAGTGATGGGAAATGAGGGAAAAGGGATACGACCCGATGTAGAAAAACTTATTTCGCACCGTCTCTATATACCTAGTTTTTCTACCAACAACACCACTTCAGAATCGCTAAATGTTGCTGTAGCCACTGCAATAGTTTGCTCAGAATTTAGAAGAAGGTAAAACAACAATCACTTTATTCAAATAGAAAAGCCCCTTAGCTCTTCAGCAAATAAGAGGCAATTATTTCATATATAAATAATAAAACCATACAACATATATGTCAACTAATATAGTATTTCACGAATCAAAAGAGTTCGAAAACATCGACTACTCAAACAAATCACTGCGAGACAGACAGTTTTACAAATGCAACTTCACAGCATGCAACTTCACCCAAAGCGATCTTATTGGAAACAGTTTCGAAGAGTGCACCTTCGACGAGTGCAACTTCTCGATGACAACAGTTCATGGCGTTAGTTTTAGAGATGTAGTGTTTAAAAACTGCAAATTGTTGGGAATCGATTTTTCACAATGCAACAAATTAATGTTCACCTTCAGTTTCAACAACTGCATTATGGACTATTGCACCTTCTTTGGCACCAAACTCAACAAAACAGTATTCAAAAAATGCTCATTAAGAGAGACAGATTTCACCGAGGCAAACCTATCCATGGCTCAATTCCCAGAATCCGATCTATTGGGAACCATCTTCTCCAATACCAATTTAGAGAAAACCGACTTTAGAGGAGCAACCAACCTCTCCATCGACCCCCAGTACAACAAAATGAAAGGTGCAAAGCTCCACAGCTTTCAGTTAGAGGGACTGCTATACAAATATGGATTGGAAATAGAGTGATTTTTAAACATTCTGCTACTCATAACTGTTTAATATATAGAGTCAAACCCTTTTAAAAACTACAGCTATGAGACCAATGATTGAATTTATGACTCCAAAAGAAAAGAGAAGCAAGAAGCCAAGAAGATTTTACATCTCCTCCCCTTTCAACACCATCCTCTATATACTACTATTAATAGTATTTGTATACTTTATGGTGAAAGGATTTATATGGGCGTGGAATACACTGGGAGCTTGGGAAACTATCTAGTTGAAGATCTATCAGATTTCAGCATTCAGCTGTCAGCGATTAGCTCTGATGTATTAGTTGCAAGTTGCTACTAACGAGCAACTAGAGGGGGCTATATATAAAAAAACACATCGATCGAGATCGCTTTAGTAGTACTTAATACAGATTCTACACTTCTCAAATTACTATTATCCAAAATATTTTTTCATAATTACTGCAAATTAAAAGGCGCTTTCTAAACTATTATATTATATTTGCAATTAAAGTAAAAATAAATTATATTTACTTTGTAGAAAACTGCTTTGTTTGATTGTTACCACACCACAATTAATGTGTGCAACCAAGCCTTATCGCAATCATTATAAGCAGTTTTGCTAATAGATTCTAAAGTGATTGCATTACTCAAAACAGCTTTCCAATTCTATTGCATTTTCTACTTCTATTAAATAATTACTAATTTAAAATTTATTTAGCATGAAAAAAAAATCTTGTATTTATTTTATTTCTTCCACTAGTGCTACTCTTTTCTTGCACTAGCTTGGATGACGTTAATGAGCGACTAGATGAACATGAAAAACGCTTAAATGCTCTTGAAACCCTAGTAACCAATGCCAACACAACAATTAGCTATCTTCAAAAACTAGTTGATGCTCAAGGCAATAAAGTAAGTGTAGTATCTTACGAAATGCTAGCAGATGGTTCAGGCTATGTATTAAAAATGAGCGATGGCACTGATATTACCTTAAAAAACGGATCCGATGGCGATTCTCCATCAGTAGGAGTTAAAGTGGTAGATGGTATACTCTATTGGACGATCAATGGAGAAGTAATGCGTGATGCTGACGGAAACCCAGTTAAAGCCGAAGGGCAAGATGGAGCAACGGGTCAAACTCCAAAAATTAGAGTAAACACCGACGGAGAGTGGGAAGTGAGCCTAGACGGCGGTAAAACTTGGCAAGCCATACTAGACGAAAACGGAAACCCTGTTAATGCTATTGGTGGCGGTGCTCAAATAGACCTAGAGATAACAGAAGACGAAAACTCCATTACTATTATATATGATGGTCAAACTTTTGTAATTCCTAAAGGTGATGGTGGTAATGAACCCGAACCAGAGAAAGAATACCTTGTGTTTAACTCTGCAACCTCCAATTCTTATTCATTCACAGTAAATTCTACTTCCGAAACAGGCTTCTATTTCAGCAGTGGAGAATATGCGGCTTTGGCATATATACTTCCTGGTTTTGATGAAACAGACCAAGAGAGTCTTTCAACTATGCTCTACTATCTCTACCCATTCGAAGGACAGGGTGTTATGGTTATAGATTGTGTTGACGGAGAACAACCTTCATGGGCAGAAATTCCAATTGATGTGATGCCAGGAACCAAATATTTTGCTATCGCTGCAGATAAAGATGCCAACGGAGATATACAAGGCGAGGTTCGTTTTATTACATTTAGCACAAAATAAAATATCAAAAGTAGAGAAAACAACTCTGCAAATAATATTAATAAAGAAGGCGCTTTTTCACAGAGCGCCTTTTTTATGCCTTATACAGATTACGCATCTATTTTACAGGCCGCATCAACGATGTGCTAATATCCTTTGTCATTCTGAGGCTTCACCCATTTTTTTTATTGGGCAAAAAGAAGAAAATGACATTGAGATTTCATCTTGTATTTTAAGGTCTGAAAGACCGGCATAATTCAGTCTAGCCTTTAGGCTAGAGACAGGCAATAATATGATGCGAGGGCTGAAGGCCTGGCATAAAAAATGTAATTGTATAAATAACAGCATATTATAAATTATGTCATTGGTAACGAAGTGAAGAATGACACAACTTTTAATTTTTCACTATTAACTTTTAACTCCTAAAGTGTTTGCATAAAAAAAACACACAACTAAAAAAAGTTGTGTGTTTCTTATCTTAACCAATTTTGGGTGGAAGACGGGATTCGAACCCGCGGCCTCTTGAACCACAATCAAGCGCTCTAACCAACTGAGCTACAACCACCGTTTAACGTTGTCTTGTTTTAACGGGTGCAAAGATATAAAACTTTTCATATATCCGCAAGAAAACAGAATAAATTTGAGACAAATAGTGATATTTTTGAAAATAAAGATTTAAAGTGGTACATTTGAGGTAGAAAAACCAAACAAAATGAATAAAAAAGTACAACTATACATATTAGGCATCTCCTTCAGCCAAGTGCAAGCCGGAGCTTATGCCCTAATATTTGCCGAAACCAACGGACCACGCCGGCTTCCCATAGTAATAGGAACGCCAGAGGCACAATCCATCGCCATTGTATTGGAAAAGATAGAGGCGCCACGCCCACTATCACACGATTTGATGGTATCAACCTTCAAAGCACTACACATCGATTTGCTAGATGTATATATACATAAGTTTGAAGATGGTGCATTTCATGCAGAACTCACCCTACAACAAGGCGAAAATCAGTATAAGATAGACTCCAGAACATCTGACGGAGTGGCACTAGCCATTCGCACAGGAGCATCTATACACACCACAGAAGAGATTATGCGCACTATGTCCGTTATCTTCGATAGTGAAAGTGATGAAGGCAATGAAATAAATGAATTTATATCGACAGATGATAAAGACCTCTCTCAATTGAGCGTCACCCAAATAAACACACTCCTGGAAGAGGCATTAAGCAAAGAAGACTTCGAATCGGCAATACGCTTGCGTGATGAGCTGAACAAACGAAAAGAACAATAGCCCATCTAGCCAACTTATCAATAACCTATGGATATACTATTTTACTGCCCCGATATTCGCACCAATCCAGCTATGCCCGAGGCAGAGTCGCAACATTGTGCCAGGGTATTACGCATGAAAGAGGGCGCTACCCTATTCATTACCGATGGAAAAGGCTATTTCTATAGAGCACAACTCCTGCAAGCCGACCCCAAAAGCTGCATAGTTGCTATCGAAGAAGAGATAGCACAACCCAAAGAGTGGGATTTCGACTTGCACATAGCCTTTGCACCCACCAAAAAGATCGACAGAATAGAGTGGTTTGTAGAAAAATCTACCGAGATAGGCATCGATAGCTTCACCCCACTCAATTGTAGATACTCCGAACGAAGAAACATCAAAACAACACGCCTCGACAAAATAATGGTATCTGCCATGAAGCAATCGCAAAAAAGCATACTCCCCCAGTTTAACGAGATGATCAAGTTTGACGATTTTATAAAACAACCCTTTAAAGGACAAAAATTTATAGCCCACTGCTACGACACACCCAAACTACCCCTCACACAAATTTGCGAAAAAAACACCAACACACTTATACTAATAGGTCCCGAGGGAGATTTTAGCGAAGAAGAAGTAGCAAAAAGCATCAAACATGGCTTCAAACCCATATCACTTGGAGAGAGCCGACTAAGAACAGAGACAGCAGCACTAGTAGCATGCCACACAGTGCAGCTCCTCAATCAGCTGTAAACCAACAGTTATCAGCATACAACAGACAACAATCAGCACACAATACAGAACATACAAACAAATTACTCAGATATAAAAAAACAGATTAGTTATGAGAAAATCATTAGTTAGTTTAACACTACTACTAGTTGCTGCAACAGCATTCATCAGTTGCAAAAGCAACAAAAAAGCCGACAGCGACCTTCCACGTGTTGCCATTGCAGGCTTAGCAATCGAGTCGAGCACCTTCTCCCCAGCAGTAACCCATGCCGAAGCATTTCGTACACGCCGTGGAGAAGATATTTTT
>RRZT012965457.1_pt1 | contig 28389 bp, 32 predicted proteins | sample 2165551 | NCBI WGS metagenome assembly RRZT01 (sample SAMN10456910, study PRJNA506462) | wastewater metagenome | biome: wastewater; feature: sludge; material: wastewater sludge; isolation source: wastewater sludge with Escherichia coli K12::gfp cells carrying plasmid... | place: USA: Moscow, Idaho... | reverse complement strand
GACGCTGGGCAGGATGTCCACCGTGTTGGCCCAGTAGGCCAATGCGCTGATATGGTAGGTGTTTTTTCGGCCTGAGTTGCGGTAATACGTGGTCAGATCCAGGCCTGCATAGGGTGTCAGGGTTTGTTCCAGGCTCTTTACATTAATGGCGGAGTCATCGCCAACGGTTGTCGGGTGGCCGTCATAACCGGAAAGCTCGTTGCCGGGAATGGCGACGTCGGTATGGCAGTTCGCGTCGGCGATGCCGACGATATTGCTTTGCTGGCACCAGTACTGGATCGGCCGCTGGTTGACATCGCTTTCGTCGGCGATCGACTGGATGACCGGGAAGCCGTCAAACATCGCGGAATTCAGTCCGGAAACATAGTCCGCCGGTGGGGCCATGTTGCGCAGCGAGCGCAGCGAAGCATAGTAAAGTTCGGAGAAGGGGTCATTGCTCTTGTAGCCGTTGGCTTTGCCGAACTTGTTCAGGTAGTTGATTACGCCGCTTTGCTTGACCTTGCCTCCGTCCGTTTCTGCGGAAGTCAGCATGCCGGCATCGGGGTGGGCGACATAAACACCGGTATTCGCATCCCATTCCTTGTAGGGGTTGTCGCTGCCAGCGCCCGAATTCTGCGCATAGGTCGGGCCAACCGATTTCATTTTTGCCCGGATCACGCCGCCGGCGCGGGCTTGACGGCTATCCATCAGATAACCTGCCGCGCCAAAACGCATGCGCGCGGCGTTTTTCTGAATCAGGCCGACCGGTTTGTACTGGCCATTCGGATATTGCTGGCACATCTGGTAGTCGCCGGTTGCGTTGTACTCCAAGCCGCCTGCTGCGCTGGCATCGCAAACCTGAACCCTGACGAGGAAAGAGTAGGTTTTGTTGTCACCGCCGGTGCTGAAACTGGAGTTGTTGCTGATCTGGATGATGCGGCCGCGGGTTGCGGGATCGGAAAACGGGTTGAGTTCGGCGTCACCATTGGTGACTCGGGCGTAGACATTGCTCCAGGAATAAGGGGTCAACTTGCCGATCAGCGTTGATCCGCTCAGGGATTTGACCGGAAACTGGCCATGGCCGCCCATGCCGGTGTGGCGGGCTTTTTCGACGACCGTGGTCGTGGCGGTGTCGATGACCCGGTCGCCGCCGGTCATCGCGAAACGGAATGCATCGATCGCGTGCATTGCGGCCCAGTTCAGGTAGTTGCCGCTGAAGGCGCCACTGCATGCCCGGCTTGTTGCTGTGCCAGTCGGCTTGAAGTATTCACTAGCGAGATTGGCAGCGGTTCGTGAATTCGCTGGGGTGTTATAGAGGGTTGCGCCTGAACTCCTGTAATAGCCATAACAGCGCTCCGGATCGAAATAGCCGAGGTAGCGATTGCTGGCGGCGTAGTCGGAAGCGCCGCTGTAGGCGGCCACGACGCCGGTCGGCCATTCGACCGACAGCGACAGCATCATGTTCGGCGGCACATTGTTGGTCGTGAACAGTGGCTGATCAGCGATGCCGATGCCGGCGCTGGCGGTCTGACTGCACAGAACCAGCAGCGCGAGCCTGGCAAGTAGGGTACGGATTTTCATGATGAATGCTCCAGTCCTGCACTTACGGATGAATAATGACCTGAGAATAACTGGTGGTGTTGTGCGCGCCATCCACTCTTACATTGATGCGATAGAGCGGGATGTTTTCGCTGCCGGTCTGGTTGCTTCCTTCGGAGCCGCCCACCGCGGAATGGGAATAGACCGTGCATTTGCTGTCGTCGGGCAGGCCGGTAACGCTGCACTGGCGGTCGATGACATAGCGGATGGTTTCCTTGGTGTTCGGGTGCGTTGCTTTGCAATTGCCATATGAGCCGTCAAACTTGCTGGAATCGAGCAGGATGTTCGGAATGCCGCGCGGATCCATCTGCATGTCAATCGTGGCATCGTCATTGTTGAAGCTCGTTGCGCGATAGCAATCGGCGGCGCGGTCATTGCGGGTATTGGCGTCGACCGAAAGCACGCCGCTGGCATTGCTGGCATTGCTGTTGAATTTGTTCATTGCAGTTTGCACGCCGATGTCCGTGGCCGACAGGGCGCTTTGTTTGAAGGAAATATTGCCGGAAATCAGGTTGGCGGTGCTGACCGAGCGCGATATGGCAATCGCGGCGATCGAGATGATCACCAGGGCAATCAGGCTGACAAAAAGCACGATTCCGCGCTGGATGCGGGGCAGGGGCATGGTGATCCTCAGCTTTTGTTGGCGGCTGCAACCATATTGCGCAGCGGCACGATCATGTCATAAGGCTGGTAGCGATATTTTCGATCCGGGATATCGTACTGGTATTGCGCACCGCTGCCGGGAAACAGGCTGAATGACGAATACGGCGCGCTTTCCTTGTCCGGCGTCGCGCTGCGCGCGACGATGGCCAGCCGGATCGCGCGGATCCTGCCGATGTCCTCCGGCTTGATGCTGGCGATCCCCCACTGGCTGCCAGAAGCGGTTACCCAATCACTGACGTGGGTATCCTCGGCTTTGTCGGCGATGCCATAGATGGCCTTGATGGTGACAATATTGCTGGCGATCGTTCGCGATTGATGGGTCAGGATGTTCCATTCGACCAGATTGGCGTTGTCGTCGATGGCATATGCCAAAAATAGCGGCCCGGTAGCCGTTTTCAGATTGCTGGCGCTTGACTCGACCGCGACCGGGCCGAGATTGGCGATTGTTGTCGAGAGCGAGAATTGATTGAATGCCGTTTCGCCCGTGTAGTCGTGGGCCGAATTGGGGTCCCCGGTCAGCGTCGCGTCGCTGCTGGTGATGGATTTGACCTGGGCGACATCGCAGGTGGTCGAGCCTGCGCCTGCGTCCTGGTCGATCGCCAGCAGCAGATCCTGCTGCACTTCACCGGCGATGCAGGTCCGGCTGCCGGTGGTCGTCGCGCAAGTGCTGTTGATTCCGAGCGTGTTTTGGAAGGAAACCTTGCCGTCTGCGGGTTTGTCATTGGTGGAAAGATAATAGCCGTGAGATCCATGCTGGCCGGCCATGACCACCAGCGCATCGGAGCTCGCGCCGCCGTCGATGATCAGAACCGGGGCAATCGGCAAGGAATAGCCGGTTGAACGACCGGCCAGCGCGGTTTTGAAGATCGTCTTGAACGGAGCGGCATAGCCATCATAAGCGGTGCTGCTGCCGGTAATCAGCGCATTGTCGCGATAGATATTCAGCGGGCAGCCCCAGACATTGGGCACCTGAGCGATGCCGTTTCCGCCCATCTGCAGTATCCGGCTCAGCGTGAACTCGGCATAGCTGCCATTCTGCATGGCAGCGCTGCCGGTCAGGGTGGTCTTCTTGAACGATTCGCTGGCCAGCAGGACTTCGAAAATGGCGACTGATGCCAGCAGCGCGATAGTCATTCCCACCATCAATTCAATGATGGTGAAACCGGATTCTTGGCGAAATTTACCCATGGATTACTCCAGAACGGCGGAAACCGTATATTTACGTGAACTGGTGTCGTTCTTGGCTTTCCAGTTCAATTCGACCGTGACCAGATTATTGTCGCCAAAGGTTACGGAGTGCGCGGTCGCGCCGGGAAGTCCCCGGTCAGCAGAGGCGGCGCCCGAGGCGATTTTTTCGCCTTCGATGCGATTGAGCCATTTGATATATTGAACTCCGCTGGCCGAATAGGTGGATTGGCGCGTATCCGGATCGGCCACGCGCATTTCGGCAATCATCGCATTGGCCAGGAAGGTGGCCTCGCTACGATATTGCGCTTCCGATGCGTCTTTAATAGATGTGACGAAAAAACCGGCCAAACCCAGCAGCCCAAGCATGAAAACTAGGATGCCGATCAGGCTTTCGAGCAGGACAGCGCCATTCTGGTTTTTCATGAACAGCTCCTGGGTTTTTTTGAGTTGGAGTTGGAAGGGCTGTTGTCTTTGCAGGCCCCATGCTTGTTCGCTTGCAGAGTGGGATCGCAACTGCTGACCGAGCCTGAGGATGTCAACAAAATGCGCCGCCGCCGATGCTCACTCTTTTCTTCCGGGCCTTTGCAAATTTCTATTTCTACCATGTCGCCGGAATTGGCGCGGCCCATTCCATCAAAATTAATTGCTGAAAACCCGGCATTGACGGTGACGGCTGCGCTGCCGCTCTTTCCGCCAACAATCGGGTCGGGGATGGCGGCGCTGTCGGCGGCGTCTTCCATGACGCAGATGATCCAGTTGGTTCCCGAAGTGCTCGCGCCGGGATCGTCGCAGCTCGGCAAATCCTGATCGCTCAGGGTAAAGGTGACCGGACGGTTGCGCTTGACCGCCTCCATTCGCGCCTGGTTCAGGCCGCTCTGGATCGATTCAGCCATCGTGCCGACCTGAGAACGGTTTACCCACGCGGTGAACGATGGCGCGGCAATCATGGACAGGATGCCGAGAATGGCGACCGCAACCATGGCTTCCAGCAGGGTATAGCCTCGCGCGTTCATCAGTAGCAGCCCCCGCTCTTTGTGGCGATCCAGCAGCTTGTGCTGGTCTTGCTCCAGCTGCCCGTGCCGGTGGTTGTCTTTACGCCATTATTGTCGAGTGTGAAGCCGTATCCGCTGATCGGGCCGCTGCCTGCGGCCGTGATGGTAAAGGACTCGCCGTTGTTGGCCGCCGAACAACTGAGCGAGAAATTTTCGCCGTTGGTCATGGTTTTTCCGCAAGTTGTGCCGCTGCTGGAATAGCTCCGGTTGTCCTGGTAATACTGCTCCAGCTTGCCTTGCTGGCTCAGCATCTCGGCGAAGATGGGCGCCAGCCGCGAGCGGGTGACATATTCGTTGTAGGCCGGCAAGGCGATCGAGGTCAGAATGGCGATGATGGCTACCGTGATCATCACTTCAACCAGCGTGAATCCGGTTTCTTTGCTGCGTATCCCGATCATTGATCTCATCCTCGTTATTGATTTTTTGCAGATGTATTTTTACGCCGGCGGTTTGAATGAGAGAAATTAAATTTCCAGACGGCAGCTAAACGGGGATGGATGGTCGGAGAAAAACAGACCATTCGGCATGTGCAAGCTTGGGCGCAGCGGGTGTAAGCTTGGGTTGGTTTATTGGCAAGAATTGATATATCCGGAAGATTGTCTCTTGCCCGGAGAAACGGCTATTCGGAGGATTGCAGGCCGGATGCGTAGGCCTTGGTGCTGGCGACACTTTTCTGATTTTTTTGCGCAGGGACAAAAAACAATTGGCCGAATTCAGACGCCAGCCTAGCCGATTCGGCGGCATTCAGCTGAGAGGCCAGAATTTCCGTCCTGCTAACCAGGCCGGTATCGTCGATCCAGAGCCGGATGACAAACAGCGGCTGGTCCGGATCCAGGGTTTCCGGCTCGTTTTCGATGGCGATGTCGGGGAGCGCGCTGATCGCCGTTGCCGGCGTGTCATAAGCCCGGTCTGAAGATTCCGTTTTGCCGTCCTGCGGGACTGACGCAGGCGAGCTTGCCTGGTTTGTTTTCGCGCCAGCAAGGTTTTTGATCGTGGCGGTATCTTCCGTTGGTGGATTATTGGATATTCCCGGTGATTTATTTTCCGCGATATAGACCGTCTGCAGGTTTTTATCGCCCGAATATCCGGTATGCCAGTCGGTATTGCCGGCCAGAAGAAAGACGGCGATATGGGCGATGGCCGACCATATCAGCGCAAGCAGCAGATATTTGCGCGAATCATGGGGCCAAGTGTTTTTTTTCAGGGAGAGCATCGCAAAGGTATGGGTGATTCCTGCCGGGCTTGCGGGCGCTTGACCATGCCGCAGGATGGCGTGAAGCTGGTTCAGTAGGCACGCTTCAATAAAAAATATATATTAATCAATAGGTTATTCTTTTGCCGTCTGCTGACCCTCTCGGCAGTACGACGGGTTTTACCGTGCGCATCTCGCCCGATGTTTTCGCCGTGCCAAGCCGTTGATTTATCAGATACATTGTGGATAACGGGTATAATGCCGACCTTTACGGGAGTGAGCAATGGCAATCCAGTGGTTCCCTGGCCATATGCATGCGGCGCGCAAGCAGGTGGCGGAGACGATGGCCAAGGTGGATCTGGTGATCGAGATTGTCGATGGCCGCCTGCCTTGGTCGAGCAGCAATCCGATGATCGAGCGCCTGCGCCTGGCGCGGCAGCGCCCCGCGCTGAAAATCCTGAACAAATCCGATCTGGCCGATCCGAAGTTGAGCCGCGTCTGGCTCGACTGGTTCAAGGCGCAGGATGGTGTCGACGCGATCCTGATGGGCGAAGAGGATAAAAAAGCCAGCGCCGCGCGCCTGCCAGCACTGTGCAGCAAGCTGGTTCCGCACCGCACCGGTGAGATCAAGCCGGTGCGCGCGCTGATTCTTGGTATTCCGAACGTCGGCAAGTCGACGTTGATGAACCACCTGGCCCGGCGCAAGATCGCCAATGTCGCCGATACGCCGGGCGTGACCAAGTCGCAGCAGCGCATCGAGCTGCAGAGCGGCATGATTCTCTACGATACGCCGGGGCTGCTGTGGCCAAAGGTGCATGACGAGAATTCCGGCTACCGACTGGCGATGGCCGGTTCGATCGGAACGAATGCCTACGACCAGGTCGACGTGGCCTGGTTCGCGATCGAGACCTTGCGCGAGCGCTATCCGCAAGCATTGCTCGATCGCTACGGGCTGAAGGACTATGTTGACGATGTCGAAGCGATGTTCGCGATGATTGCCAAACGGCGTGGCGCGGTGCTTTCCGGCGGGCGGATCGACGAGCAGAAAGCTGCCGAGCTGATCCTGACCGACTTCCGCAGCGGAGCCTTGGGACGCATCACGCTTGAGACACCTGACGACATTACCGAGCTGCCGGTCGACGGCGAACCGGAGGCCGATGTCGCCGAAGGTGGTCAGTAAGTCCACTGTCGGGCGGGCACGTACGGCGAAAATATCTTAGAATGGGCTTCAGCCCGCGACCAGGAAGCGCTATGGAAGCCGAACTCACCCATCTTGAAGAAAAAGTCGAGCAGCTTGCCAGGCTGTGCATGCGCCAGCGTGAGGAAAACCATGCGCTGCGCCAGCAGGTGCTGGAGATCACGCAGGAAAATCTCGTGCTCAGGCAGAAAGTCGACGGCGTCGGAGCGCGACTGGAAGTCATCCTCGCCAAAATGCCGGAGGAAGTGCTGTGAGTGAGATCAAGCAACTGGATGTCACCATCATGGGCCGCGAATTCCGCGTGGCCTGCCCGGTCGAGGAAGAAGCGACACTGCTTGAATCGGTCGAACTGCTCGACCAGAAAATGCATGAGATTCGCGAAGGCGGCAAAGTGATCGGGCTGGAGAAGATCGCGATCCTGGCCGCGCTGAATCTGGCCCACGATTTTTTGCAGGCTCGCGTCGGCGACTTTGACATTGGCACGATCCAGCGTAGAATCAAACATATGAACGCAACAATCGACGCAGCCTTGGAAGGTCAGGCCGACCTCTTCTGAAGCTTGCGGCGAAAAAGTAGTTTCCTGCGGTGCTCGTCACGGCTCAGATTCTTTGAACCGATAAGCAACACCCGGTTGCCAGCCTGTTCAGGCCTGTTGTGAGCATTCCTTGTTGAATGCACCTGATGGCCTCGGTGGGCGACCCCTTGAACCCTTGGGTTCAAGATGCGAGCCGGACGGCATCCGCGGGAACCCCTCTCTTCCTACCGTGCGTTCTGCCTTGAAGTTACCCGATCATCCCCTTTCCGATAAAACCACGCTGCGACGCCATTTGCGCCGGCAACGTTCTGCGTTGTCCCTGCATGAGCGGGCGCGGGCCGAATGGCTTGCCGCCCAGCAGGCGCGCGGCTGGCTGCGGCCGGGCACGCGAATTGCCGCTTACATCCCGGTCGGCAGCGAATTCTCGCCGTGGCCGCTGATCATGCTCGCGTTGCAGCGCGGCGCGCAGGTTTACTTGCCGCAGGTGCCGCTGCGCGGTCGCCGGATGCGTTTCGTTCGCCTGGATGCCGATACGCGCTGGGGCAGTGGCCCGCATGGCATTCCGGAGCCCGAGAACGGCAAGGAATGTCCGCCGCGCCTGCTCGATACCGTGTTTCTGCCGCTGGTCGGATTTGATGACAGCGGCGCCCGGCTCGGCCAGGGCGGCGGCTATTACGATACGACTTTCGCGTTTCGCCGGCCGCGCCGGCACTGGAAAAAGCCGCGCCTGATCGGACTCGGCTTTGCCTGCCAGCGCGTTGTCGGACTGACGATTGACCCCTGGGATGTGCGGCTCGACGGCGTGCTGACCGGAGAATGAAAAACGCCCCGCCAAGCGCGGGGCGTTTTGCTGCGTGGTATGCAGAAAGCATCAATAAAATCAATATGTTACGTATTTATGCGCGAACCTTGGCCAGCGCGCGGCGCTGGGCGACGGCGTTGGCCAGATCGCGCAGCAGACGTTCGCTGTCGTCCCAGCCGATGCAGGCATCGGTGATCGACTGGCCGTAGGTCAAGGGTTGGTCCGGTTTCGGCTCCTGGCGGCCGGCGACGAGGTGGCTTTCGACCATCGCGCCGAAGATGGTCGCATTGCCGTTGCCGACCTGCGAACAGACATCGGCGCAAACTTCCATCTGGCGGCGGTAATCCTTGCGGCTGTTCGCGTGCGAGAAGTCGATCATCAGCTTTTCCGGCAAACCGGCTGCGGCCAGATCGGCCACGGCGGCGCGTACGTGATTCGCGTCGTAGTTCGGCTCCTTGCCACCGCGCAGGATCACGTGGCAATCGGGGTTGCCGCCGGTGCCGATGATTGCGGAATGGCCGAACTTGGTCACGGACAGGAAATGGTGCGGCGCGGAGGCAGCGCGGATCGCATCGATTGCGATCTTCAGGTTGCCGTCGGTGCCATTCTTGAAACCGACCGTGCACGACAGGCCCGAAGCGAGTTCGCGGTGCACCTGCGATTCGGTCGTGCGCGCGCCGATGGCGCCCCAGCTGATCAGGTCGGCCATGTATTGCGGCGTGATCATGTCGAGGAACTCGCCGGCGGCCGGAATGCCTGTGTCAGTGAGGTCGAGCAGCAGCTTGCGCGCGATGCGCAGGCCGTTGTTGATATCGAAGCTGCCGTCGAGCTGCGGATCGTTGATCAACCCTTTCCAGCCGACCGTTGTGCGCGGTTTTTCGAAATACACGCGCATCACGATTTCGAGGTTGTCCTTCATTTCGTCGCGCAGGACTTTCAGGCGACGGCCATATTCGAGTGCGGCCTGGGTATCGTGGATCGAGCACGGGCCGATCACGACCAGCAGCCGGTCATCTTGTCCGGCCAGCATGTTGTGGATGGCCTGACGGGACTCGAACACGGTGCGGGCTGCATTTTCGGTGATCGGATATTTTTCCAGCAGGGCAATCGGAGGCAGCAGTTGTTTGATTTCGCGAATACGAACGTCGTCGGTCTGGTGAGGCATGATGAATTTCCAGCGGTGTGCGCGGCAAGATGTCGAAGCCGAAAAGGGTATCTGCTATTGAATGGCGGTGCAAACGGCGGCGCGGGTGAATAATTCGCGGGCGGATGCAAATACGGCGAGCATTCGCATGCTCGCCGTTTCGGAGGGGGGAGGCTTAGTCGGCGAACTGTTTTTTCAGCCGCTCGCGCCGTTCTTGCGCTTCGAGCGTCAGGCCCGCGGTCGGGCGGGCCAGTAGCCGTGCCAAGCCGATCGGCTCGCCGGTATCGGTGCAATAGCCGTAGCTGCCGTCATCGATCTTGCGCAGCGTCGAGTCAATTTTCTGCAGCAGCTTGCGCTCGCGGTCGCGCGTGCGCAGTTCGAGGGCGTATTCTTCCTCCAGCGATGCGCGGTCCGCAGGGTCCGGTGTCGCTTCCTGCTCCTGCAAGTGCTGGCTGGTCTGGTTTGCATTGGCGAGCAGATCCGCTTTCATTTGCAGGAGTTTTTGCCGGAAAAACTCGAGGTGATCCGGATTCATATAGTCTTCTTCCGGGCCTTTCCAGTCCAGAATGTCTTGATCCGTGAGTTTGGCCATGATGTTGTCTCGCTCGAGGTATCGGTTAATCCCGATTCTTGTTTAGGAAGTAACCATTGCTGGATGGGCAGGGAGCTTAATCAAGTTGCCCCCCCAATGCAACCAATGACAGCGCCCGTTTTGCATAATCCGTAACTGTCATTCCGAATCCGGCAACCATGGGTTCATCTTATGCAACGGGCGGGCGGCATGCAAACCGGTTTAACGGCTGTGCTAAACTCGCGCGATCATTCTGATTGGGACGCGGCATACAAGATGGACAGGGCGCAACGCTTTATGGCTACAGCCATGCTGGGATCGGCGTTGGTTCACGGTGTGCTGATCGGCGGGGTCCGCTTCACGATGCCGACGCCCAAGCGCAGTCAGGCCGCCGAGCCGATCGAGATTGTGCTCGTGAACCAGCGCACCGAAACCGCGCCGCAGAAGCATGATGTTCTTGCACAGACCAACCTCGACGGCGGCGGTAACAGCGACGCGAAAGTGCGCGCGAAATCGCCGCTGCCCGCGATCCGGCACGATCCGGTGCTCGAGCGTGCGGTCGCGCAACAGAAGCAATTCGAGGAAAAGGCCGCTCGCCTGATGACTCGGCTCAAGGCCGAGCACGCTTTCGGCAGCCCGGAAAAGGACAGCCCGCCGCAGGCGCAGGACGCGAAAGGGTTTGACGCCGAATCGCTGAAGCAGCAGGCGCGCGAGATTGGCGCGATGGCGGCGCAGATCAGCCGCGAATACAACGCCTATCAGGAGCGGCCGCGCAAGACGTTTGTCGGCGCGCGCGCCAGACAGTCCAGCGTCGCGATGTGGATGGACGCCTGGATGCAGAAGATCGAACGCGTCGGCACCCACGCCTACCCGGTCGACGCTTACGGCAACAAACTGCGTGGCAAACTCAGGGTCCTGGTCGAGATCAACAACGACGGCAGCATCCTGCAGGCGCTGGTCGACAAATCTTCCGGCAACAAGGAACTCGACGAGGCGGCGCTGCGCATCTTGCGTCAGGCCGCACCGTTCTCGAAGCTGCCGGCCGACATGGTCGATGATTCCGGCAAGCCGGCGACGGTTCTGTCGTTTGCGCGAACCTGGATGTTTGGCCGCAGCGACACGCTCGGGCTGGATAACTGATGCGCATCCTTGGCATCGACCCCGGCTCGCGCGTGACCGGCTTTGGCGTGATCGACGTGGCTGGCCAGAATCGCAGCTATGTCGCATCTGGCTGCATCAAGACCCCCGGCGGCGAACTACCGGCGCGGATCAAGGCGATCATCGAAGGCATCGCCGAAATCGTCGCCATTTATCATCCGGAACACAGCGCGGTCGAGCAGGTGTTCGTCAACGTGAATCCGGCCTCGACGCTGCTGCTCGGTCAGGCGCGCGGCGCGGCGGTCGCCGCGCTTGTGCATGCCGGCTTGCCGGTCGCCGAATACACGGCGCTGCAGGTCAAGCAGGCCGTCGTCGGCAACGGCCATGCGGACAAGGATCAGGTTGGTTTCATGGTGCAAAGAATGCTGCGCCTGAACGGCGCGCCGCAGGCCGACGCGGCCGATGCCCTGGCCGTCGCGCTGACGCATGCGCAGCACGGCAGCGGTGCGATGAAGCAACTCGCAGGCATGGGTCTGAACATCAAGCGCGGCAGGCTTGCGTAAGTTATTGATTAATATGATATTTTTAATATAAACCCAAGGCCCTGAACCATGATTGGTCGTCTGAGCGGCACCCTGATCGAAAAGCAGCCCCCGCAGATCGTTGTCGATGCCGCAGGCGTCGGCTACGAGCTCGACGTGCCGATGGGCACGTTCTACGAACTGCCCGCGCTCGGCTCGCCGGTCACGCTGTTCGTTCACCAGGCGATCCGCGAGGATGCGCACCTGCTGTACGGTTTTGCTACGCGCAACGAGCGCGACACGTTCCGTTCTCTGATCAAAATCAGCGGCATCGGGCCGAAGATCGCGCTGGCGATCCTGTCCGGCATGAACGCTGATGAATTGGCGCTGGCGATCGCCGGCGAGGATACCGCGCGGCTGGCAAAGGTGCCCGGCATTGGCAAGAAAACCGCCGAACGGCTGGTGCTTGAATTGCGCGGCAAGCTCGGCAGCCTGTCGGCCAGCGTGCCGGTTTCCGGCAAGGCGTTGCCGACCGAAGCGTTCTCGCCGCGCCAGGACATCCTGCACGCATTGCTCGCGCTCGGCTACAACGAGCGCGAAGCCGCCGCTGCCCTGAAGCTGGTGCCGGAAGACGCGAGCGTCAACGATGGCATCCGCCTTGCGTTGAAGGCGCTGGCGAAGGTGTGATGATGAATATGGTTTCGAATGTTGCGGTTCTGATTGATGCGGACAACGTATCGCCAGCCTGGATTGAGCAGGTTTTGCATGAGGCCAGTACGCTTGGCGTCCTGGCGCTCAAGCGGGTCTATGGTGATTTCAGCCACAACGAAAAATCGTGGAAAGAGTTGTGTGCCCGCCTGGCCATTCAGCCCGTCCAGCAGTTTCCAAATACCAAGGGTAAAAATGCTTCGGATATTGCCTTGGTGATCGATGCCATGGATCTGCTGCATTCGAAGCGGTATTCGAGTTTTTGTCTCGTTTCCAGCGACAGTGACTTTAGCCGGTTGGCCACCCGGTTGCGGGAGGATGGTGTTCAGGTTTGGGGTTTCGGTGAGCAAAAAACACCGGAAGCGTTTGTCAAAGCCTGTACCAAGTTTGTCTATGTGGAAATCCTGCATGCGGCTGACGAAGAGGAAGCTAAATCGGATGAAATATCCGCAGCGTCTCCGGCCTGTGTTCTCGTGCCCGGCATCAAGCCGAAGCATTTAGATAGGCAAGCAGTCGGCGATGTTCCGTCTGTAACCCTGCGTCGGCTGGATAAAACACTACGCCAGCAATTTTGCGAAGTGATTGAGCTGGCCGGAGATGAAGAAGGCTGGGCTCACCTTGGTGAGGTCGGGAGCATGCTGGGTAAAAGAATGCCGGATTTCGATGCGCGTAACTACGGGTTCAAGAAACTATCGGAACTTGTGACCCAATCAGGGTGGTTCGATGTTAGGAAGCCGACAGCAGGAAAAGGTGGGGTAATGATTTGCCTGAAGTCCAACGGTAAAAAAACAACATGATCGAAACCGATTCCCTGAGTTCCGCCCCGCCGGAGCGCCTGATTGCGGCGCAGAAACTGTCCTCGCACGAGGAGGCGCAGGAGCGCGCGCTACGGCCGAAGGTGCTCGACGAGTACGTCGGCCAGGAAAAGGCGCGCGGCCAGCTGTCGATTTTTATCGAGGCGGCGAAAAAGCGCGGCGAAGCGCTTGATCACGTGCTGTTGTTCGGCCCGCCGGGCCTTGGCAAAACCACGCTCGCGCATATCATCTCGCGCGAACTCGGCGTGAACCTGCGCCAGACCTCGGGCCCGGTGCTCGAGCGCGCCGGCGATCTGGCGGCCCTGCTGACCAACCTCGAACCGCACGATGTGTTGTTCATCGACGAAATCCATCGCCTGTCGCCGGTTGTCGAGGAAATCCTCTATCCGGCACTCGAAGATTTCCAGCTCGATATCATGATCGGCGAAGGCCCGGCCGCGCGCTCGGTCAAGCTCGATCTGCCGCCGTTCACGCTGGTCGGCGCGACGACTCGCGCGGGCATGCTGACCAATCCGCTGCGCGACCGTTTCGGCATCGTCGCGCGGCTTGAGTTCTATACCGCGCAGGAGCTGACCCGCATCGTCGAGCGTTCGGCCGACCTGCTTGAAGTCAAAATCGTTCCGGAAGGCGCTTTCGAGATCGCGCGCCGCTCGCGTGGCACGCCGCGGATTGCGAACCGGCTGCTGCGTCGTGTGCGCGACTTTGCCGAGGTGCGCGCCGACGGCATCGTCACGCGTGAGACCGCTGACGCGGCGCTGTCGATGCTCGATGTCGATCATGCCGGACTCGACGTGATGGACCGCAAGCTGCTTGGCGCGGTGATCGACAAGTTCGGCGGCGGCCCGGTCGGGCTCGACAATGTGGCGGCGGCGATCGGCGAATCCCCGGACACGATCGAAGATGTGCTGGAACCCTATCTGATCCAGCAGGGCTTGTTGCAGCGCACGCCGCGCGGGCGCGTGGCGACGCTGGCGGCCTATGAGCATTTTGGTCTGGAACCGCGCGGGCGCGGCGCCGGTTTGTTTGATGAGTAAATAGTTGGATGCTTCTGCCCCAGAATCGGGCGTAGAATGCGAGCCTGCCCATCGACCAGATCGGCTATTCGCGAGGGTGGTCGGATGCCTGTCTGTTGGAATGGACGGTGGGTAACTTTGACACACAGCGGTTTTTGTTGCGGTGCATCGATTAGAATCGGTCCTGGCTGAAACCGCCTGGACAGGAGTATCAAACGTGGGTGCATCCGTAGCATCGCAGGATCTTTCCATTCTCAGTCTGGTCATGCACGCGAGCCTCGTCGTGCAGTTGATCATGGCCCTGCTGCTGTTTCTGTCCTTTCTGTCCTGGTGGCACATCTTCAGCAAATATTTCACGATCCGCCACGCGCTGCGCAATACCGACGATTTTGAAGACCGCTTCTGGAGCGGCGCGGATTTGAACGGCTTGTACGAGCGGCTGCGCCACGATAGCGGCGGTCAGGGCATGGAAAAGATCTTCCATGCGGGTTTTGCCGAATTCCTGAAATTGCGCCAGCGCGGCAGCATGGAGCTTTCCGATGTCATGGAAGGCACCCGTCGCGCGATGCGTGCAGCCTGCCAGCGCGAACTCGATCATCTCGATGCGCATACTTCTTTCTTGGCCTCGGTCGGATCGGTTTCGCCCTATGTCGGCCTGTTCGGAACGGTCTGGGGCATCATGCACGCGTTCCGCGGTCTGGCGAATGTCGGCCAGGCCACGCTTGCCAATGTCGCGCCCGGCATTGCCGAAGCGCTGGTGGCGACGGCGATCGGCCTGTTTGCCGCGATTCCGGCCGTCGTCGCGTACAACCATTTCGCGCACGATATCGACAAGCTCGCCAACCGTTTCGATACGTTCATGGAAGAATTTTCCAATATTTTGCAGCGTCAGGCTGCTCGCTGAGGACGCGCCATGGCCCGCCGTCCGCGCCGCTCAATGAACCAGATCAACGTCGTCCCTTATATTGATGTGATGCTGGTGCTGCTTGTGATCTTCATGGTTACCACGCCGATGATGCAGCAAGGGGTTGTGAACCTGCCGACTGTCGGCAAGGCTGACCGCGAGGTGAAAGCTGATCCGCTGCGAGTCCAGATTGATAAGGATGGCGTGCTGAAGCTCGTCGACAAGAGTAGTGAGCAGGCGCTGGCCAACCCGAAGGCTCTGGTTGCCGCAGTGCAGGAAAAACTGCTCACTGATCCAGAGCGCCCGGTCGTGATTGGCGCGGACAAAACGGTTCGCTATGAAGTCGTGATGGATGCCATGAGCGCGCTGAAGGAAGCCAACGTCGCGCGCGTCGGCCTTCAGGTTGAGTCGAAGTAAGCGGCATGGTGGCCATCGGCGGCGAGCATCGGATTATCGAACGCGACGAGAAGCGTGGCATCTCGTTCGTTCTCGCGCTCGCCGTGCATGGTTTGTTGGTGCTGTTTCTGGTGATCTCGGTCAAGTGGAAAACCCAGCCGGTGGCGCAAGGCATGGATGTCGAACTGTGGGGCGCCCCGCCGCCTGCGCCGGTGGCGGTGGAAGTGCTGCAGCCGGAACCCCGGGTGGAGCCGAAGGTCGAAGAGCCGAAGCCAGAGCCGGTTCCGGAAAAAAAACCGGAGATCGTCGAAAAGATGGAAAAACCGGTGAAGCCGAAGCCGCAGAAGGCTTCTCCGCCCAAGGTTGAACCGAAGAAGCTCGAGCCGCTGGAACAGAAAAAACCGGTGGAACTGAAACCCGAGCCGAAGCCGGAAAAGAAAGCTGAAAAGAAGCCGGACGCCACGAAGGCGGAGCCTTCGCTGGCAGATCTGCTGAATCAGGGTATGAACGAGCGCAACAAGGCGCCGGCGATGCCGGGCGGCAAGGCGGGTGGGACCGGAACCAACCCGAAGGCATTGACTAATACCGGCGCGGGTGGCGGTTCCGGCACGGGAGCGGGGGGTGGCGGCGGGCTCGGCGACAAGTATCTCGGCCAGGTCGTCAGCCTGATCAAGTCGAACCTGGTGTACGCCGGTAGCAAGCCGGAAAGTGCGAAGGCGAAGATCAAGGTATTCCTGCTGCCTGACGGAACGATCCGCGATGCGCAGCTGTTGAAGGCGGTTGGCGATCCGGCCTATGCCGAGGCCGCGCGCCGCGCCGTGATCACGACGGCCAAGTTCCCGCCGCGACCGGGCGGCAAATTGTTCAGCGACGGGGATCGCGAGTGGACGCTGAGCTTCTGCGCCAAGGAAACTGCAGTATGTACGGTGGACTGAATATGAATTGGACTCGAACGATATTGCGCGCGCTGGCGCTGACCGGACTGATGTTGCTGGCGCTGCCGGCACGCGCCGATGTCGCGATTGAAATCGTCGGTGTTGGCAGTCAGCAGTATCCGATCGCGATCGCGCCGTTTCGCAGCGAAGCGGGCCTTGCCCAGCCGCTGACGCCGGTCATCAGTAACGATCTGACGCTGTGCGGCCTGTTTCGCGTGATTAACGCCGGCGACCTGTCACCGGTGCCGTATGCGCCGGCCGAGACCGATCCAGCGGCGCTGACCGCGCGCGGCGCGCAGACGGTGCTGGTTGGTCAGGTCGAACCTGCCGGCAACGAGTTGCGTATCCGGTTCTGGCTGCTTGAAGCCGCCAGCCGCCGCGAACTGCTCGCCCAGGAAATGCGGGTTCCGGCAACGCAAACGCGCCGCGCCGCGCACCAGATCGCCGACATGATTTACCAGAAAATCACCGGCGAGCCAGGTGCTTTTAATTCGCGCATCGCGTATGTCCTGAAGAACGGCGGTCGCTATCAGTTGCAGATCGCCGATTCGGACGGCTTTGGCGCGCAGACGATCCTCGGCTCGAAAGATCCTATTCTGTCGCCGAAATGGTCGCCGGACGGCAACCAGCTCGCGTATGTCTCGTTCGAACAGCAGAAGCCGATCGTGTTTACGCACCAGTTGCAAAGCGGCAAGCGCAAGGCCGTCGCGGCCTATCGCGGCAACAATTCCGCGCCGGCCTGGTCGCCGGATGGTAGCCAGCTCGCGGTCGCGCTGAGCAAGGACGGCGGGACCCAGGTCAACCTGATCAGCGCCGAAGGCGGCGCGGCGCGGCGTTTCAGCCGCGTCGGCGAAATCAACACGGAGCCTTCCTGGACTCCCGACGGCCATGCGCTGATCTATACCTCGGATCGCGGCGGTGGCCCGCAGATCTATCGTCAGTCGCTGGTCGGCGGCAATGCCGAACGACTGACTTTCACCGGCGGCTACAACGCCTCGGCGAAGATTTCGCCGGACGGCCGCACGATGACTTTCATTACCCGCAACGGCGGCTATCGCGTGGCGATCATGGATCTGGCAAGCAAGCAGGCGATGATGCTGACCGACGGCGGCGACGACGATTCGCCTTCGTTCTCGCCGAACGGCCGGATGATCCTGTATGAAACACTGCAAGGCGGCCGTCGCACGCTGGCGGTTGTTTCCAGCGATGGTCGCGTCAAGCAGCGCATCAAGACGATGTCGGGCGAAGTGCGTCAGCCGGCATGGGGGCCGCTGCTGAAGTAACCGGATTTGGTATTTCCCACGGGCTACGGCAGGCTCAGCCCGAACGGGTGTTCGTGTGTTCCAGGGCCTGAATTTATTGTTTATTTGAAACCAGGAGTGAAAAAATGAAGAAGATTGGCCTCAGCCTTTTGGCTTCCGCCCTGCTTGCTGCTTGTGCCAGCCAGCAAACCGCCCAGCAACCGGCCCAGCAGCAAGCCAAGCCGGCTTCGCAAGCCGCCGCTGCGGCTTCGGCAGCCGCTGTGGCCAGCAACCCGCTGACCGATCCGAACAACATCCTGTCCAAGCGCGAAGTCTACTTTGACTTCGACAAGTACAGCGTCAAGGAAGAGTTCTCCGATCTGGTCAAGGCCCACGCTGGTTACCTGACCGCCACCAAGGGCGCGCAAGCTTCCCTGCAAGGCCATGCTGACGCCCGCGGCACCGCCGAATACAACCTGGCCCTCGGCCAGAAGCGCGCCAACGCCGTCAAGGATGCCATGGTGACCGCTTATGGCGCATCGGCCGGCCAGATCGAAACGATCAGCTACGGCAAGGAACGTCCGGTTGCTGACGGTAACGACGAAGCCGCATGGTCCAAGAACCGTCGCGTCGAAATCGTTTACCCGGGCGAAGCCAAGTTCCCCAAGAAGTAATCGCTTCGGCGTAAAATGAGAGCCCCGCCGGGCGTCGCGTACTGCGCGGTCGGCGGGGTTTTTGTACTTTCAGGATACGATCGATGAAACGCATAGTTGCCGCTCTTCTCGTGGCTTTTGCCGCCCAGGCCCACGCCGGCCTTTTTGACGACGAACAGGCCCGCCAGCAGGTCAACGATCTGCGCGCGACCATGCAGGACAAACTGCTGAAGCAGGATGAACGCCTGGACAGGCTCGAAGCCTCCAGCAAAAGCACGCTCGAACTCTTGAACCAGATCGACAAACTCAAGGAAGAGGTTTCCGGTCTGCGCGGCAAGATCGAAGTGCTGCAATTCAACATCGACGAGGCGACCAAGCGCCAGCAGGATCTGTACGTCGACCTCGACACCCGCCTGCGCAATATGGAGCAGGCCCGGGTAGAACAGAAGACCGCGCAGGCGGCCGGCGAGCAGAAGCAGCTCGACGACGCGATCGCACTGGTCAAGTCCGGCAAGAACAAGGACGGCGTCGCCGCGATCTGGCGTTTCACCAAGGACAATCCGGAAAGCCCGCGGTTCGCCGAGGCGCGCTACTGGAGCGGCGTGGGTTTTGCCGCGCTGAAGGATTACAAGGCGGCCAACGCCGCTTTCGGCGATGTCGTGAACAAGGCACCGGACGATGCGCGCGCTCCCGATGCGCTGCTTGGCCTGGCCTCGGTCGCCGCCGCGCAGAAGGACAACAAGGCTTCGCGCAAATACCTGGTCACGATCGTCGAGAAGTATCCGGAATCGGCCGCAGCCGCGACGGCGAAAAAGGCGCTGACCGTCGCCAATTGAATATCCGGCGCCGGTGACCTGCCGGCACCGTTTTCCGCCGGGCTTTCTATCCGGTCTGGAGCAACGAATGAACAAACCCAAAACGCTGCGCATCAGCGAGATTTTCTTCTCGCTGCAGGGCGAAAGCAGCCGGATCGGCCTGCCGACCGTTTTCGTGCGCCTGACCGGCTGTCCGCTGCGCTGTGGTTACTGTGACAGCCAGCGCGCCTATACCGGCGGCAAGTCGATGTCGCTCGACGCGATCCTTACCGAGGTCGCGCAGTACCAACCGCACTATATCTGTGTGACCGGTGGCGAGCCGCTCGCGCAGGCGCCGGTCCACGAACTGTTGCGCGCGCTGTGCGACGCCGGCTATTCGGTCAGCCTAGAAACCAGCGGCGCGCTGCCGGTGGATCAGGTCGATTCCCGCGTGTCGCGCATCGTCGATATCAAGACACCCGGCTCGGGCGAGGTGGCCAAAAATCACTGGGACAATCTTGCCGCGCTGACTCCGTATGACGAAATCAAATTGGTGCTGTGTGACCGCGCTGATTACGAGTGGACGCGCGAGCTGATCCGCGAGCGCGGACTCGACCGTATCGCGCCGGTCAGCCTGTCGCCGGTCTGGGAAACGCTGCCGCCGACCGATCTGGCGCGCTGGGTGCTCGAAGACCGGCTGCCGGTGCGCATGCAGGTTCAGCTGCACAAGATCCTGTGGGGCGACATTCCCGGCGTCTGAGCTTCATCCAAGTTTAAATTTGCAAGTCATTGATTAATAATGACTTTTTTGCGCACTGTGCCGGGAGTTTTCATGAAAAAAGCTGTCATCCTGCTTTCGGGCGGGCTCGATTCCGCGACCTGCCTGGCGATCGCCAGAAGCGAGGGCTATCAGGCGTACTGCATGTCGTTCGACTATGGCCAGCGGCATAACGCCGAACTGGCTGCCGCAGCACGGATTGCCAAGTCGCTCGGCGCGGCTGAACACCGGATCGTCAAGATCGACCTCGCCGCATTCGGTGGCTCCGCGCTGACTGATCCGAATATTGCGGTGCCGACCGAAGGCACGCCGGATGGCGTGATCCCGGTCACCTACGTGCCGGCGCGCAACCTGATCCTGCTGTCCTATGCGTTGGCTTGGTCGGAAGTGCTCGGCGCCGAGGACATCTTCATCGGCGTCAACGCGGTCGATTATTCCGGCTACCCGGATTGCCGTCCCGAGTTCATCTCGTCTTTCCAGGTGCTGGCGCGCCTGGCCACCAAGGCCGGCGCTGGCGGCGCGGGCATGCATATCCATACGCCGCTGATCTTCCTGAGCAAGGCGCAGATCATTGAACGCGGCACCGCGCTCGGCGTCGACTACAGCCAGACCGTGACCTGCTACCAAGCCGACGAGGAAGGCCGCGCCTGCGGCGTCTGCGACGCATGCCGGCTGCGCCGCGCCGGCTTCGAGGCGGCTGGCGTTGCTGATCCGACCCGCTATCGCTGATGTGCGCTTGATTGTAAGTTATTGATTTTATTGAACTTTCAGTCTTTACGGTACGGCAGGAACAGGATCGGGATGGCGATGCCGAAAGCCAGCGCCATCAGGATCATCGCGGCTTTGGCGCCGTTGATGCCGGCGTCGACGAGCAGCTGTTCGGCGACGTTGTGTGCGGCGTCGGTCGACAGGCGCGAAACGCCGGAGATACCGAGCAAGGCCTGGAATGCCTTGTACATATAGGTGCCGGGCACCATCGGGATCGCGGCGCTGATCGAATAGACGGTCGGCGTCATACGGTCGCGCGCCGCCCACCATTCGGCCACCAGTCCGATCACAGCGCCGCCGATCAGCGTGCCGAGCACGATGTCGCCGCCGCAGTCGAGCACAGCCTTGCGCGAGGCGTGGCCGAGCACCGCCAGCGTGCAGCAGGCGATCAGCGAGCGCGGCGGGACGTTGAACAGCAACGCGAAGCCCAGTGCGGCCGGCGCGGCCCACAATTCCAGCAGCCAGGCGTTCATGGCGCGGCCCTCACAGAATGCGCAGCGCGAGGCTGACGCCCGCCGCGATGCCAACGACGAAAACCACGCCCATCACGATCCGGACCATGCCGTTCAGATAATTCGCGTGGAACAGATCGGCCGCGCCATTGATCAGCGGCACGCCGGGAATCAGGAACAGCACCGACGCGGCCATCGCGGCCTCCGGCGTTTCGGAAGAAAAGGCCTTCAGCAGCAGCCCGGTCACCAGCATCGCGGTCAGGCTCGATGCCAAAGCGAACATGAAGGCGACATAATGGCGCCGGTGCAGGAACAGGCGCAGCGCCATGCCGATGCCGCTACCTGCCATCGTGCACGCGATCGCGGTTGGATCGCCGCCGAACAGCGCGGCAAAGCTGCCGCACGAGATCCCGACCAGCGCGGCGATCAGCCAGCGCGGGTAGAAAGTTCGCCGGCAGGCGATGTTTTCGAGCTGTTCGCGCGCCTGCATCGCGTCGATGTCGCCCTGTTCGAGCGCGACGACGACGCGGTCGACGCCAGTCAGCATCGTGAAGTTCGCGCCCATGTGCGGCGCCTTGCGGAACGCGGTTTCGCGAATGCCATGCTTTTCCACCGTCACGCCGATGTTGATCGATGAAATCACCGTGTCGGCACGAACTGCGCCGAGCGCCAGCGAGACGCGCCGGATCGTCGCGCTGGTGCGGGCGGTGTCGCCGCCGGACTGGTGCATCAGCAGTCCGGCCGCGAGGGCCAGATCGAGCACTTCCGGCAATGGCAGGGAGACGCGGGGTTCGGACATCGGCAAGGCAGGCAAAAATGATGGCAGCAAGCTTAACGCTGCCGACCGGTACTGACCAGCGCAATCGTCGGAAGCCGTTATAATGCCGGGGTCTGACCGGGGGAAATCCTATGAAGCAAAGCATCGTCCGTTCCGCCCATCGCCTTGTCGTCAAGGTGGGCTCGAGTCTGGTGACCAACGACGGCAAGGGGCTCGATCACCAGGCGCTGTCGCGCTGGGCGCGCGAGATCGCCGAACTGGCGCGTGGCGGCAAGCAGGTCGTGCTGGTATCGTCCGGCGCGGTCGCCGAGGGTGTTGCCCGGCTCGGCTGGAAGGAAAAGCCGACCGCCATGCACGAAAAGCAGGCCGCTGCCGCCGTTGGGCAGATGGGGCTGTGCCAGGCGTACGAGTCGGCCTTCCGCCTGCATGGCCTGAAGACCGCGCAGGTGCTGCTGACCCACGAGGATCTGGCTGACCGCACGCGCTACCTGAACGCGCGCTCGACGCTGCTGACGCTGCTGAACCTGGGCGTGATCCCGATCATCAACGAAAACGACACGGTCGTCACCGCCGAGATCAGGTTCGGCGACAACGACACGTTGGGCGCGCTGGTCACGAATCTGATCGAAGCCGAGGCGCTGGTAATCCTGACCGACCAGCGCGGTTTGTATACTGCCGACCCGCGCAAGGATCCGGCGGCGAAGCTGGTCGAAGAAGCCGAAGCCGGCACACCGGAGCTTGAGGAAATGGCCGGCGGCGCGGGCTCCAGTGTCGGCACCGGCGGCATGCTGACCAAGGTGCTCGCTGCGAAGCGCGCGGCCAGCAGCGGCGCGGCGACGGTGATTGCCTGCGGACGTGAGGACAACGTGCTGTTGCGTCTCGCCGGCGGCGAGCGCATCGGCACCGAACTGGTTTCGCACACGAGCCCGCTCGCGGCGCGCAAGCAGTGGATCGCCGATCACCTGCAGATCCGCGGCAAGGTCGTTCTCGATGCCGGCGCGGTGCGGGCGCTGACCCAGAATGGCTCAAGCCTGCTGCCGATCGGCGTGGTCGCGGTCGAGGGCGAATTCCTGCGCGGCGACGTGGTCAGCTGCGTCGATGAATCCGGCAACGAGATCGCGCGCGGCGTGATTAACTACAACGCGCAGGAAGCGCGTCGCATCGTCAAGCTGCCCACCGGCCAGATCGCGGCGGTGCTCGGCTATATCGACGAGCCGGAATTGGTTCACCGGGATAACCTCGTACTCGATTGAGGGCGCGTCCCGGCCATGACCGAAACAGAGGATATGCATAAGGCTTATAATTCTTGCAGATCGGATGTCTGGAGCCTGTGATGAGCCTCGCTGCGATTCTCCCGCCAGCAAGCGGTGGCACGCCCCCTTTCGCGAATGTGCGTGAAGCACAGGCGTGGCTGACGCTGTTGCCGCTGATCAATATCCGTCAGTCCAGGCTGGAGTTGGCCGAAGCCTTCGCGCAGTTGAACGAGTCGCGCATCGATGCGGTTGAACTGCTTAAAATCCTGGAACTGTTGCGCGAGGCGGTCCAGATCACCGAGCTTGGCCTGCAGCAATACTATGTTGGCAAGCCGCTGCCGCTGTTGCCGGATGAGGTGACGTATTGGCAGGACGCGCAGCAGTTATGGGAACTGGCCGAAACCGCGTATGCGCGCTGCTGGCGATCCATCGTTGACGGCGAGGCGGCGCTTGCGGGCCATCATGCGCTGATTGCCGAGCGCGCGCTGAACTATGGCAGCCGGGTCGCGCGTGGCTACCTGCTGGTCTACCGTCCGGTGCCGCAGACTGTCTGGCAACGCCTGTTCGAACGTTATCAGATCGCGGAACAGGCCGGCATTGCCGCCGAGGTCGTGCGCGACAGCCTGATCGATATCCACGGCAAGAGCATGCCGCAGGCCATGCTGATCCACGCGCTGCTGCTGGCGGCCAGCAACACGCGCCATCTGTCCGGTAAGCAGCTGCTCTGGCTGGATCGCCGGCTCGAAGTTTTCGCGACCCGCACTTCGCTGGCGCGCCATGCGCCGACCCCGCCGGGGCGGGCCAGCCTGCAGATCGACCTGTCCGTGCCGGGGCCGGCTCTGCGCTCGGGCCAGCCGCTGCAGGGCGACGGCGTCAGGGGGATCGATACATTGGCGCTTGCACAAATGCTGATGCGGCGCATCAAGCCGCTGCGCGAAGGCGAGCTGCCGCAAAATATTGGGCTCGGCGCTGAACTGGCGCCGCGGGTGGCGGAACGGGTGCTGACCGACCAGTACCGGCACTGGTGCGAATTGCCGACCCGACTGGCGCATCGTCCGAGCGGAAAAATCCGCGTCTGCCCGGTGGCCCTGGAACTGGCCAACCTGCAACGGTTGATCGCGGGCGGCAAGCTGGTGCCGCCGCCAGCCGACCACACGCAGCTCGACCGGCGCGATCTGGAACGCTTGCAATTGTTCGGCCATGTCAGCGCCGGCGCACGTGCGCCGGCCGAATCCATTCCCGGCATCAGTGAATCGTGGGACTTACTGCATGAATCGGCGCTCGATCTGCTGCTGGCCCGCCCGGCCGGCGGTGCGGCCCGGATCGGCTTGCAGCAGCTGGTTGGCGTTGCGTTGAACAGCCACTATCTGGTCGGGACGTCCCGCACGCTCGAGGATGCCGGCGATTGGCTGGAGATCGGCCTGCGCCTGTTGCCGGGGATTCCGGTCGCGGCGATGGCGCGTGCGACCGACCTCGCCCGCCTTGGTCAGGCCAAGTACAGTGAAATCCTGCTGCTGCCGGAAATTCCGGCATTGAAGGCGCCGCCGAGCCTGATCCTGCCGGTCGGCTGGTTCAGGCCGAGCCGTCTGATCGATATCTGGGACGGCGAAACGCTGCGGTGCATGCGTCTCGTGCAACTCGCCGAGCGCGGCGCGGACTATGAGCGGGTGCTGTACGCGCCGGCGGGTTCCTAGCGCCCGTAGATCTGCAAAATCAATTCTGTGGTCAGTCTGGCTGATGCTGCATCCACGATCGGCGGGCGGCCTTCGCGCACCGCGGTCTCGAAGTCGCGGAGGATGTCTTCGTGGCGCGAGCTGTCGCTGACGGATGCGCTGCTTGCGCCCTCGCTGCGGTTGCTCTCGACCGGCGTGGTCGGGTTAGGCACGCCGTCGATATCCCAGAAGCTGATCGCGTCGTCGAGCGTGATGAACGTGCCTTTTTCGCAATGCACCTCCAGCCGCGCCGGAAAACCGGGCCGGGTCGCGGTCGAGGCGACGATCGTGCCGATCATGCCGTTATCGTATTCGAGCAGCGCCGCGCCATGGTCCTCGACTTCGATGTCGTGCATGAACGTGCCGATCCGGCCCGTGACCTTGCCCGGCATGCCGAACAGCCACAGGTAGAAGTCGATGTTGTGGCATGCCTGCATCATGAACGGCCCGCCACCGTCGGTCGCCCATTTGCCGCGGTAGGCGCCGCTATCGTAATACGCCTGGTCGCGCCAGAACTTGCAGCTGAGGTCTGCTGCGTAGATGCGGCCGAGCGCGCCGGCATCGACGAGTTTTTTCAGCGCAAGGTTGTCCGGGTTGGTGCGGCGCTGGTAGGAGACCGCGAGCGTCACGCCAGCGGCTGCGCAGGCGGCGGTCATCTGGTCCATCGCCTCGCGCGTGATGTCGAGCGGCTTCTCGGTCAGCACGTGCTTGCCGAGGCGGGCCGCCTCGATCGCGCCCTCGTGGTGTAGATAGTTCGGCGTCGTGATGATCACCGCATCGAAGGGTGTTTCGATCTGCGCCAGGGTTGGCTGGCACTCGATGCCGGGCGCAGCGGCCGGGCGGCGGCCGCTGCGCGACACGCAGCCGACGATTTCGCTGCCGGGAAGCCTGGTCATCGCGGCGACATAGGTGTTGCTGATGTTGCCGCTTCCGAGAAGAACATAGCGCATGACGAACTCCGTTAATCGACGAATCCGCAACGATACTCCATGCCGCGCGGATTTTGCAGGATCTAGCCGCGCGCGATCCGGAGCAGCGCCTCGACATCGACCGCGTCGACCTGCTCGGCCGGCAGGAAACGCCGCGCATAGTCGCGCCAGACTTCGCCGCGCATGAATACCTCGAACAGATCCGCATCGATATGCTGCTCGCGGGCCATGCGCGCGAGGATTTCCAGCGCCTGCGACAGCTTCATGCCGGGCTTGTACGGTCGGTCCGCCGCAGTCAGCGCCTCGAACACATCGGCCACGCCGATCATGCGCGCCGGGATGCTCATCTGCGCGCGCGTCAGGCCGCGCGGATAGCCCTTGCCGTCCATGCGCTCGTGGTGCGCGCCGGCGTATTCGGGAACGTGGCGCAGGTGGCGCGGCCACGGTAGCGCCTCGAGCATCTGGATCGTCACGTCGATATGGTGGTTGATGATCCGGCGCTCGGCCTCGTTCAGCGTGCCCTTGTGGATCGACAGGTTCTCGGCCTCGTCTGCGGTCAGCAGCGGCTGCAACGCGCCGTCCGCCGTGCGCCAGTGCTGCGCTGCGATCTTGGCGACGCGCGCGACATCCTCGTCGGACATCGATTCGCCGCCGGCATTCACGCGGCGCAGGAACTGGCGATCGCCTTCGATTTGCGCGAGTTGCCGCGCAAATTCGGCTGCGTCGATCTCGCCTTGCAATCGGGCGATTTCGGCGTCGCGGCGCAGGATTTCGAGCCGGGTTTCGATCAGACCGATGCGGTCGAACAGCGTCTGCAGCTTCGTTGCCTTGTCGACGACATGCACCGGCGTCGTGACCTTGCCGCAATCGTGCAGCAGCGCGGCGATCTTCAGCTCGTAGCGATCCCGCTCGTTCAGGACGAAATCCGCGAGCGCGCCCTCGCAGCTGCGGTTGACCGCGTCGGCCAGCAGCAGCGTCAGTTCCGGCACGCGCTGGCAGTGGCCGCCGGTATACGGCGACTTGTCGTCGATCGCGAGGTTGATCAGCTTGATGAACGATTCGAACAGCGCCTCGAGCGAGCGGATCAGCTGGCGGTTGGTCAGCGCGATCGCGGCCTGCGAGGCCAGCGATTCGACCAGCCGCTGGTCTGCGGCGTCGAACACGCGGACCCGGCCCTTGGCATCGAGCGCGTTGATCAGCTGCAGCACGCCGATGATTTCCTGCTCGTGGTTCTGCATCGGCACGGTCAGGAACGATTGCGAACGATAGCCGGTCGACTGGTCGAACCGGCGCGTACCGGAAAAATCGTAGCCTTCGGCCGCATAGGCATCGGCGATGTTGATCGTGCGGTTTTCGCAGACCGCGCAGGCGACGACGTTGTTGCGGTTCGGCGCGCCATCTGGATGGCAGAGCGGCACCGGCGGGAAAGGCGGCGATTTGCCGCTGCAGCCGCCATAGGCGATGCCGAGCGAGGTCGTCATCATGATTTCGAAGCAAAGACGGTCTTCGCGCTTCAGGTACAGCGTGCCGGCATCCGCGCCGGACAGCGACTTGGCCGCGACCAGGATCGTTTCCATCAGCGCATCGATATCGGTTTCGCCGGACAGCGCGATGCCGATCGCATTGAGCCGTTCAAGCCGGGACTGCAGGTCGGATGAAGTCAGCATGGCGAGCCTCTGGAAGCTTAAGTAACCATTATTGCAAGTTATTGATTTATATGATGTTTTTATTAATCAAAATTCGAGAGTTTCCCCGGCCAGCAGCCGGCGCGCCGGCAGAGCGCGTGCGGCGATCTCCCGCATGATCAGGTCGCTGTCGGCGGGTTTCAGATGGGTGATCAGGATCTCGGCCGTGCGCGCGAGCCGTGCGAGTTCACGCTGCAGGGTGGCCGGGCACAGGTGCTGCGCGATCTGCGCGAGCGCGGCTTCGCGATCCGGGAAGGCAGTTTCGATGATCAGCGCGGCCAGATTTTCGGTCGCATTGACCGCGGCCCAGAACGCGTCGCCGCCGGTGCTGTCGCCGCTATAGATCACCGATGCTTGGCCGCTGTCGAGCTGGAATGCCTGTGCCGGCACCGCATGCACGGCCGGCAGCGCCGTGATCCGGCAGCCCGCGGCCTCGTGCGTTTCTCCGGTCTCGAGCGGAGCGAAGCGCAGCCGCGCATTCTCCGGCGTCGGGATCTGGCTGAAATCCGGCCAGATGCGCCAGTTGAATATGTGTTCGCGCAGATCGGCGATCGTCGCCGCGCTCGCGTGCACGGTGATCGTGTGGCCCGGGCGGCCGTTGACCGTGTCGAGCAGCGTGGGCAGGCTGGCGATATGGTCGAAATGCGCATGGCTCAGGAATACGTGCTCAATGTGCAGCAGTTCCTCGAAAGCAAGCAGGCTGACACCGGTTCCGGCGTCGATCAGAACCGAGTCGTCGAGCAGGAATGCACTGGTGTGGTTGCCGCCGCCGATTCCGCCGCTGCAGCCAAGGATCCGCAGGCGCATGGTCAGTCTCCGTGCAGCAACAAAAAGCGCATGCTGGCGCCGAGGAACTCGATCCGGTCGCCGTCCTTGAGCTTGTGCGGGGCGGCGCCGATTTCGACGTCGTTGATGCGCGGCCGCTGCGCGCCTTCGATATGGCTCAGGTAATAGCCCTGCGGCCGGCGGCTGATGGAGGCGACCTGGAGGCCGGGCTTGCCCAGCGTCGTGATGTTCTTGGCCAGAGTCAGCT
>RRZT011286471.1_pt1 | contig 28472 bp, 24 predicted proteins | sample 2165551 | NCBI WGS metagenome assembly RRZT01 (sample SAMN10456910, study PRJNA506462) | wastewater metagenome | biome: wastewater; feature: sludge; material: wastewater sludge; isolation source: wastewater sludge with Escherichia coli K12::gfp cells carrying plasmid... | place: USA: Moscow, Idaho... | reverse complement strand
AGTGATGCAGATAAAAATCATCCCTTGCTTAAAGATGTGATAGCTTTGACTGCTGATTTGTTGTAAGTGGTGAAATATGGACGAAAATAAAATTGCTAAAAAACTGGGTATTTCAAGTTTGATAAATGTTCCAGGTTCAAAATTTGAGGATGTGTTTGGACTTATAAATGATAAGAAAATTGACAAAGAACTTGCAATGAAAATTCTTGAAAGTTCTTCTGAGATTTTCTCAGCTACAAAGGAATATTTGACTGAAACAATTCCAGAAGCATTAGAGAAAATTATTCAAGCGAGTAAAGAAGAAACAGTACAGCGTGTTGAAATTATAAGTAATGTACAAAAATCATTAGCTAATGCATTAGAAAAACTAGTGGATAAAGAGGAAATTTCTTTTGAAGAGATACAGTTTCTGGCAAATAAGCAGGTTGAATTAGCGAATATGATTAAAGAAATGGATTCTGAAAGTAAAGGTTTCTATAAGCAACATATGTCTATGGTAAATACTATCGCTATGGGTTTGCTAGCGGTAGTAGGTGGTGCTTATATTGCTGCAACTAATGGAGAAAGTTCAAATAAGGAAGTAAAATAAATGACTGAATTAAAAAAAATAATCGTAACAGGTGGCGCGGGTTTTATCGGCTCGAACTTTGTACACTATGTGTATAATAACCACCCTGAAATTGAAAAAATTATCGTTTTAGACAAATTGACTTATGCTGGCAACAAAGCCAACATTGCTGAGATTCTTGGTGATCGTGTTGAGCTTGTCGTTGGGGACATTGCTGATGCTGATTTGGTTGATAAATTGGCAGGTCAAGTCGATGCTATCGTCCACTATGCAGCTGAGTCACATAATGACAACTCACTCAAATCTCAAGACGAGTTCATCCACACCAACTTTATCGGGACTTATACGTTAATTCAAGCGGCACGTAAATATGATTTGCGTTTCCACCATGTCTCAACGGATGAAGTCTATGGCGATTTGCCTTACCGTGAAGATTTACCAGGTCATGGCGAAGGTGAAGGTGAGAAATTTACGGACCACACACCTTACAACCCAAGCTCACCTTACTCTTCGACAAAAGCAGCGAGTGACTTAATCGTTCGCGCCTGGGTCCGCTCATTTGGTCTTAAAGCAACGATCTCTAACTGTTCAAACAACTATGGTCCATACCAACATATCGAGAAATTTATCCCGCGTCAAATTACCAATATTTTAGCGGGTATCCGTCCAAAACTTTATGGAGATGGTAAAAATGTCCGTGACTGGATCCACACAGAAGATCATTCTTCAGGTGTTTGGACAATTCTCACTAAAGGTGTGATCGGTGAAACTTACCTAATCGGTGCTGACGGTGAAAAGAACAATAAAGAAGTCTTGGAAGAAATCTTGACTGAAATGGGTCAAGAGGCGACAGCATATGACCGTGTGACAGACCGTGCGGGACATGACTTGCGCTATGCGATTGACAATACGAAACTTCGCACAGAGCTTGGTTGGGCGCCTAAGCATACTGACTTTGAGTCTGGTTTAAAAGATACGATTAAATGGTACACAGACAATAAAGACTGGTGGGAAGCTGAAAAAGCAGCTGTCGAAGCCAACTATGCTAAGTCACAAGAGGTACTTAAATGATTTTGATTACAGGGGCAAATGGTCAGTTGGGAACTGAGTTACGTTATTTACTAGATGAACGTGACGAAGATTATGTCGCAACTGATGTTTCACAGCTTGATATCACAGATGCCGACCAAGTGGATAAAGTTTTCTCTGAAGTCAAACCAACCTTAGTCTTTCACTGTGCAGCTTATACAGCAGTCGACAAGGCAGAAGATGAAGGTAAAGCACTTGACTATGCCATCAATGTCACGGGAACTGAAAACATTGCGAAAGCTACCGCAACACATGGTGCAACGCTTGTTTATATTTCGTCTGATTATGTTTTTGATGGCGAAAAAACAGTTGGTGAAACTTGGTCTGAAGATGAACAGACAAATCCTCAGACTGAGTATGGTAGAACGAAAGTTATTGCTGAGCAAAAAATTCAAGAAACATTGAAACATTTCTACTTAATCAGAACAAGTTGGTTGTTTGGTAAGTATGGTAAAAACTTTGTTTCAACGATGCTGGATTTAGCAGATAAAAAAGAGAAGATTGAAGTTGTTAATGATCAACATGGTTGTCCAACATGGTCTAGAACACTCGCTGAATTTATACTTTATCTAATAGAATTTGAAAAACCGTTTGGCATCTATCACTTATCCAATCTTGGACCAACAACTTGGTATGGTTTTGCTAAAGAAATATTAAAAAATAAACCCGTAGAAGTTATCCCTGTTAATAGTGAAGCGTTTTTGCAAAAAGCAAAACGGCCTAAAAATTCTGTGTTATCATTGAGGAAAGCACAGAGTATCGGGTTTAATATACCGACTTGGCAAGATGCTTTAAAAGAAATGCTTAAATAAGCAAGTTAGGAAATAACATGAAACACGTCTTTATCATTGGGTCACGAGGTCTTCCAGGCAAATATGGTGGCTTTGAGACATTTACAGATCAACTAGTGAGCCATAAAATCTCATCACAAATTAAATATCACGTGGCTAACTTGTCAGATACAGAAAATGGGACTCATTTTGATTATCGAGGTGCGGATGTTTTTAATGTTAATCCGATTAAAGCCGGTGGGGCGCGTGTTATCTTTTATGATATCAAAGCCCTCAATTTAGCTTTGAAGATTTGTGCAGATGAAAAAATTGAGCGACCAGTATTTTATATTTTAGGCAATACAATAGGGGCTATCATCTCTTACTATGCTAGAAAAATCCATAAAATTGGTGGCATCTTATTTGTCAATCCTGATGGACTTGAGTGGCGTCGAAGCAAGTGGTCGAAGCCAATACAAAAATACCTTAAGTTCTCTGAAAAAATGATGACTCGAAAAGCGGATTTAATCATTTCCGATAATCAAGGGATTGAAGACTATTTAAAATCTGAATATGGTGACGTGACTTCTAAGGTGCTAGCCTATGGGACAGAAACGATTGTTTCACAACCGAGCGAAGCTGATGACAAGTGGTTTGATGACCATCAAATCACAAAGGGACATTATTTCTTGATGGTAGGTAGGTTCGTACCAGAAAATAATTTTGAACTGTTGATAAAATCGTTCATAGCTTCAACAACAACGTCAGATTTGGTGATTGTCACGAACTATGAAGATAATCCTTTTTATGAATCTTTACGAGCGAGTACATCGTTTGAACAAGATAAGAGAGTAAAATTTGTCGGAACCGTTTATGATAAAAATCTACTCTTGAAAATTCGTGAAAATGCTCAAGCCTATCTTCATGGACATGAAGTAGGTGGGACGAATCCGAGTCTCCTAGAAGCGATGTGGTCTAGTCGTCAGAATTTAGTTTTAGATGTCACATTTAATCGAAATGTTGTTTTGGATAGCGCGGTTTTATTTGATAGAGATAACTTGACTGAAAAAATCAATCTGTCTGAAACGGTATCTGAGGATTTACAAAAACGATCTCAAGAAATCATTTTATCATCTTATACCTGGCCAATTATCGTTCAACAATATGAGGATTTATTTTTAAACTATGAAAATTAATATTGTGATGTCGACCTATAATGGCGAACAATTTTTGGCAGAACAAATTGACTCTATTCAGCAACAAACATTTAAAGATTGGCAATTGTTGATTAGAGATGATGGGTCTAGTGATCAAACACCTGAGATTATCAAATCTTTTGTGGCACAAGATCCACGTATCGTTTTTATCAATGAACACGATCGTGAAAATTTTGGGGTCATCAAAAATTTCTTTACTTTAATTAAGCACGATAAAGCGGATTATTACTTTTTTAGTGATCAAGATGATGTATGGTTAGAAGATAAATTAGAAACAATGTTAGCCGCAGCCCGACAATATCCTGACCAGTTACCACTCATGGTTTATACAGACTTGTGTGTTGTCGATCAAAATCTCCAAGTTATGAATCAATCGATGATCCGATCTCAAAGTCATCATGCCAATACTGAATTAGTTCAGGAATTGACGGAAAATACGGTGACAGGTGGTGTAGCGATGATTAATCATGCCTTGGCTGAACGGTGGCGGACACTAGATAATATTATCATGCACGACTGGTATTTGGCGGTATTAGCAACTGCGATTGGTAAATTGGTTTATATTGATCAGCCAGGAGAGTTGTATCGACAGCATGATAACAATGTGTTAGGGGCTAGGACTTTTACAAAACGCTTAAAAACTTGGCTTTCTGGACCTTCAAAAATGCTAGAAAAATATTGGTGGCTCATTCATGCTTCACAAGTGCAAGCGGATAAAATATTACAAGAAAATGAACTGGGTGATGAACAAGAAGCAGTAATTAGAAATTACATTGCACTTGAAAGACTTCCCCTGAGTCAACGTATCAGAGTTTTACGACAATACAAATATGCTAAAAATAAATGGTTTCATACGATGATTTTTAGGTTATTGATTATGACAAGGATTGGAAATAAAAATAATAAATGAAGTTAGAAAAAAATGTAAATAATCGTTTAGGGATATTTTTCTTCTATGACAAAAAAGGCATTGTTGATAAATATGTCACTTATTTGCTAGATGATTTGACTCAAAATTTAAAAGATCTGATTATTGTCGTTAATGGTCAATTGAATCAGGAAAATCTATCACTTTTAGAACCTTATGGAAAAGTTATTCAAAGGGAAAATAAAGGCTTTGATGTTTGGGCTTATAAAGCCGGAATTGAAAGTGTTGGCTGGGATAAATTGAATCAATATGATGAATTTATCATGTTTAACAATACCATCATGGGGCCAGTTTACCCATTTAAAGAAACATTTGATAAGATGGATGAACAAGATTTGGATTTCTGGGGATTGACTAAATTCTTTGAAATTGATGGAGATCCGTTTGGTACTGTGAAGTACGGTTATGTACCAGATCACATTCAATCGCATTTTATTACGGTTAGAAAGTCACTTTTTGAAACACAGGCTTTTAGAGAGTACTGGCAAAATATGCCAATGATTACATCTTACGGCGAAGCAATTGGGTTTCATGAAGCTATTTTCACCAAAACATTTTCTGATTTAGGTTTTACCTATGATGTTTCAGTTAATGTTGATGCGTTACGTGACATGAATACTTATCCTTTGATGATGATGCCAACTAAGCTATTGTCAGATTATCGTTGTCCTATTTTCAAAAAGCGTAGCTTTTTCCACATGCCCTCAGATTTCATAAGAAATACAACCGGTCAACAAACATCAGAACTCTATGACTATCTCAGAAATGAAACAAGTTATGATGTCGATATGATCTGGGACCCCGTCTTGAGAATCGCACCGATGTGGGATTTGGTCAAGAACCTTAATCTAGAATATACTTTACCAAGTGATGTTGCCAAAATGACAGAGGCAGAAGCAGCAAAGCAAAAAACAGTTTTCGTCATGCATTGTTACTTTGAAGATTTAATTGATGAGTCCTTTGCATTGGCGGCTAAGTTTCCTGAGTCAACAGATATTTTCATCACAACCAATTCGGCTGAGAAGCAAGCTTTGTTAGCAGATAAATTTAATGCCTTACCTAACAAAGTCGATGTAAGAGTAATTGCCAATAGAGGACGAGATGTCAGCAGTCTGATGGTTGGCGTAAAAGATGTGATTTTAAATTACGATATTGCCTGCTTTGCGCATGATAAAAAGACTGCTCAGATTAACCCAGGAACAGTTGGTGAATCTTTTGCCTACAAATGTTTTGAAAATGTTGCGTCAAGTTCAGATTACGTTTTAAATGCAATAGACCTCTTCGCTAAAAACCCAAGACTTGGTATTGCGTCACCTCCAGAACCGAATCATGGTGTCATGTATTCAACACTTGGATTTGAATGGGGACCTAACTTCCCGTTGACGAAAGAAGTTCATCAGGAATTAAACTTACATTCTCCGATTAGTGTCGATTCACCACCGGTTGCGCCATTAGGAACAATGTTTTGGTTTAGACCTAAGGCTTTGAAACCACTGTTTGATAGAGACTATGAGTATGAAGATTTCCCAGCAGAGCCCAATGGGATTGACGGGACATATCTTCATGCCATAGAGAGAATTTATCCTTATGTGGCACAATCAGAAGGTTACTATCCAGCGTTGATGATGTCAGATAAATTTTCTGCTGTTGAGTATCTCAATTTGAAATTTTATTTGCGCCAATTTAATCAAATTTCAGGAAATAATGGCTATGGTCCTTATTGGGAAGAGATGGTTCATGGTGTAATTGAGTCATTTAATCATAATATGACAATCCCACAATTGTTCAAACGCTTGACCAAAAAAATATTGATAGTCTTATTACCTCAAAACTTGATTATAGGACTTGGAAAAATAAAGAGAAAAGTAAGGAGAATAAAATGAAGGTATTGATTACAGGTGCGAATGGTTATCTAGGACGTCACGTTGTCGAGGCTGTTTTAGCAAAAGGACACGAAGTTTTAGCGAGTGATTTCAATTTTGACAATTTACCAGAGACAGTGATCAAAGTGACAACACCTATTTTTTCAGAAACGGATCAGTTATTTGAAGCATTGGGAAGTCCTGACGCTATTATCCATTTAGCTTGGCGAAATGGCTTTGTTCATAACGCCGATACGCATATTGAAGATCTACCAGCACACTATGATTTTTTGAAAAAAATGATAGATGCCGGTGTCGGACAATTGGCGATTATGGGCAGTATGCATGAAGTTGGGTATCATGAAGGTGCTGTTGTTGCAGAGACGCCAACTAACCCAACCTCTCTTTATGGTATTGCCAAAAATGCTTTGAGACAAGCTGTCGACGTTATCGCAAAGGATGCGACAACAACGATTCAATGGATGAGAGCCTATTACATCATGGGCGATGATGAGAAGAGTAACTCTATTTTTGCAAAAATTGTTAAAGCAGAAAAAGAGGGACAAGCAGAGTTCCCATTTACAACTGGTAAAAATAAATATGACTTTATCGATATTGATGAGCTTGCTGCACAGATTGCAGCGGTCATTTCTCAGAAAGAAGTCGCAGGAATCATCAATGTTTCCTCTGGAGAACCAATCTCGTTAGCGGATAAAGTTGAATCTTTTATCAAGGATAATAACTTTGACATTAAATTGAAATATGGCGTTTTCCCAGATCGACCATATGACTCACCAGCAATTTGGGGAGATAATCAAAAAATTACTGAAATTTTGGAAAATCAATAAACATAGATAAAGAGTGATATGAAAAAAGAAAGATTGTTTTATTTAGACTTTATCAGAGCCATTTCGACTCTAATCATTGTCATTACGCATTATAACGCAGTGTTCTTTTGGGGACGAACGCCAGGGACAGAACTCTGGTCAAAATTAGTCACACCTAAAGATGTTTTCAATCTTTACATTGGGAATTTAGGTGTGTCGCTATTTTTCATTATATCTGGCGCCACTATGATGTATGTCTATGGGCAAAAAGATAAAATTGATCTCAAGACCTTTTTTAAGAAAAGGTTTATGAGTCTATATCCAATGTTTTGGATTGCTTATATCGCTTGTTTCTTGTATCTCTTTTATGTTAATAAAGGATTTTCAACTTCAGTCCCTTACTGGCGATTTATCTTCACAGCGATAGGATTTGATGGTTATTTAGCAACATTTACATCAACTTTCTATCTATTAGGGGAATGGTTCTTGGGATGTATTGTTTTGATTTATCTTGTGATGCCATTTTTAATTAAGGCAGTTAAAAAGAAACCATTGCTGACATTCGTGATTAGTCTGGTTGTCTATATTCTTCTTGTCTTATTTTATAAACTTCCTTTACCAATCAGTGTTGTTATCTTCACAAGATTACCAGAGGTGATATTCGGCATGCTTTTTGTCGCTTATATCAAAAAGGTTAAGGTTGCGTACTTGTTACCTAGTTTAGCCGTTTTGGCATTAAATACAGTTTTAGCACCGCATATTAATGATAGTTTCCAAACCACGTATGTTGGAATTGCAACTTTTTTAGTATTGGTATTTATATCTCAGTTTTTCAAGTTTGCAGTGGCTGAAAATATCTGTTCAGAAATTGGCAAGTATTCTTATGCTATCTTTTTAGTCCATCATCAAGTGATTAGTCAAATAACAAGTAAGTTTAACCTAGATACTTTGACACGAGGCAATAGTTATGTACTATTTCTGCTGTGTCTAAGTGTGACCTTTATCTTGTCTAAAATTTTATTTGATACAGAAAAGTATTTAATGTCTCATGTTTTTAAAAAATAATTGTATAGAAGGTATCTTATGATGTCACGATCGAAACAAAGTAAAAGAGAGAAACAAAAAGTAAAATTTTTAGTTAGCCTAGTAATGGTTATCATGACCTATATTTCTTTTTCAGGACATGTCTTACAGAAACTAGAGTTCTATTATTTTGATGCTGTTTTAGGCAATATTAAGACGCATACTCGTTTATATGATGTATTATTAATGGTCGTCTGGGGCATCATATTGGGGCTCTCTGCTATTGATAAAAAAAAGCTTAAAAAAGTAGCTGTTTCAATTCTAGTAATGCTTGTCATCAGGACTACCATTATACTTGCCATGTTAGGTAAAATAATGGTAATAACAGACTTACTTTCTCTTGGATTCACCTCTATTGCTTGGCGGTTAGTTATATGTGTTGGAAGTGCTACCGCAGTACGCGTTATCTTTAAGAAACACCCCCAAAATCAGTGGGTGTTTTCTCCCGTTATAATGATGAGTTTTTTAGCTAGTCTTAACGCATTTGATTCCAACTTGGTATCAGCAGGATTAGCTAAATTTCACTCTTTGTTGAACGGTAGTACGATAGAACGGTTAAAAGATTTTAGACAAGTATTACCAAATATTCTTTCTATTTGGTGGCTGTTTGCTGCTTATTTGCTAGTGTCTTTTATCATCTGTTACTTTATTTTTGGTAAAGCAAAAATCTCTTTGTTAGGGATAGTATCAGTTTTCAATGTTTATGCTTCTTATGCACTCATAAGCTATATGTCAAGTGCTGAAGGTGTTTATCCGGACTATTTGATGTATTGGGTTAATATCTTTTTGATGAGTTTTATTTTTCTTGCAATTTATCAAATTCTTGGAAAAATTGTTTTAGCCAATATGGTATTCGTTGTTTTTTCATCGGTCTATGCGATTGCAAATTTTTTAAAAATCAAATATCGTCAAGAACCGATTATTCCAGCTGATTTGAAAGAAATTAAGAATGCAGTAGAGATTGTCAAGATGATTCCGTATCAAGTGGTGATATTAACGCTTGTTGGTCTGATTGCAATTATAGCAGTTTATATTTTAGTACTTAGAAAAAAAGAGTCAAAAACAAGATTAAAACTCTATCAAAGAGTTGTGGTTTTAATAGTATCTATTGCGAGCTTTATTTTGATTTCATTTTCTTTCGCCAATTCAAAGCTAGAAGATGAACCGGTATTGAATCAATTAATTGTCAAGTTGTTTTCATATCAGAATATAGATTATCAGGGTGTCCTGCCAGTTTCAAGAATAAATGGAGCGCTTGTAACCTTTGCTCAAATGGCTGTGCAAAGACAAATGACTGAGCCAGATGGTTACTCAAAGGCAAAAATGCTTGAAATTTATAAAAAGTATGAGAATGAGGCCAATCAGCTAAATCAAACGAGACAGAATAATTTTTCGGATAGCTCGGTTGTTTTTATTCTTAGTGAATCTTTTTCCGATCCAACTAGAATACCAGGATTAACTTTATCGGAAGATCCGATTCCTTATATTAGACAGTTGAAGGAAGAGACAACGAGTGGCCTGATGTTTTCTCTAGGTTATGGTGGCGGAACGGCTAATATTGAGTATGAAGCATTGAGTAGTTTTCCAATGACAAATTACAATGGCTCCTTAACGACACCTTTTAGTCAACTTGTGCCAGTACTGGATTATTTCCCGAATATCACGACCTCTTTTAAAGAGAAAAGTGGGATTCATTTATTTAGTTTAGATCTTTACAACCGTGAACAAGTTTGGCGAGATATTATTAAATTTAATCCAGTTATTGTAGGCGAAGATGGTGGGCGGATTGGCAACTCTCCTTATGTCAGTGATGATGCAACTTACGATGCGATTTTAAATCAACTCAAAGATCCATCTCAAGAAGGCGGTCAATATATCCACGCAGTCACAATTCAAAACCACTCTGCCTATACAGAAGGCTATTATAACAATGAGATAAAAGCTAGCAGTAAAACGCTTAAAAAAGATAGTCTAAAATCAATAGAGACTTATTCACAAGGCTTAAAGTATACTGATGGGGCAACCAAGCGCTTTATCGATGAGATTAATCAGTTAGATAAAGATGTAACAGTGGTTTTTTATGGTGATCATTTACCAGGCATCTATAGTTACAAAGACGGAAAATCAATTATTGATAAGAATTTTGCACTAGGTCATTTGACGGACTACTTTATCTACAATAATAAAAATAATCAAAAACTGGATTACCCAGTTGTTGCACCGTATGAATTTACAAGTCTTGCGATGACACAAACGAATGCAAAAGTGACACCATTTTATGCGTTAATGACGCAGGTTCAAAATGAGTTGCCCGCTCTAGAAATTAATCGTTACATTGATAACGCACGTCATTCTGGAACTTTGATGAACTTATCTGCTACCCAACGTAATTTACTAGAAGATGTGAAAATGGTACAATATGATATATATAGTAACCAAAATTATTTGGGACGGTCATTTTACCAAAAAGAATAGGAAATCATGTTATGGACTTTTTTAGTCGAAAAAATAGAATATTACTAAAAGAATTAGTAAAAACAGACTTTAAGCTACGTTATCAAGGTAGTTTGATGGGGCATTTGTGGTCAATTTTGAAGCCAATGATGCTTTTTACCGTTATGTATATGGTCTTTATCCATTTTCTAAGATTTGGTAGTGATGTACCACATTTTGAAGTAGCTTTACTTTTGGGAATGGTCATGTGGACTTTCTTCCAGGAAACAACATCAATGGGACTAGTCTCAATTGTTTCACGAGGCGATTTGCTTAGAAAATTAAGCTTTCCAAATGAAATCATTGTCATTGCGGTTTCAATTAATGCGATGATTAACTTTCTGATCAATTTATTAGTTGTCTTTGTTTTTGCCATCATCAATGGTGTTAATATCAGCCAATATGCCTACTTAGCACCATTATTGCTAGTAGAGCTTTATCTCTTTTCACTCGGCGTTGCTTTTATTTTAGCAACACTCTTTGTTCGTTTTAGAGATATTGGACCGATTTGGGAAGTTGTGATGCAAGCTGGTATGTATGCAACACCAATTATCTATCCGATTTCGATGGTTATGGAAAAAAGTCCACTAGCAGCTAAAGTGCTCATGTTAAATCCACTTGCTCAAATCATTCAAGATATGCGTTATTTGTTAATTGATAAGGCAAATGTGATGGTAAGTCAGTTGTTAGTTTGGAAATATGCCTTTATTCCTTATGTGATTCCTTTCATCATCTTTATCTTTGGTTATCTATTTTTCAAACACAACGCCAAAAAATTTGCGGAGATTATTTAAATGTCAGACAATATAGCAGTAAAAGTTGAACACGTAAGCAAACATTTTCGTCTCCCAACGGAGAGTTCATCTTCCTTAAGAACGACAATGGTCAACTATTTCAAAGGCATTAAGGGGTATAGAGAACAGCAAGTCCTGAAAGACATTTCTTTTGAAGTAGAAAAAGGCGATTTTTTCGGTATTGTTGGTCGAAATGGTTCGGGAAAATCAACACTTTTGAAGATCATTTCTCAAATTTATGTCCCTGAAAAAGGTTCAGTGACCATTGATGGCAAGCTTGTCAGCTTTATTGAATTAGGTGTCGGCTTTAACCCTGAGTTAACGGGTCGTGAAAATGTTTACCTAAATGGGGCGCTTTTAGGCTTCTCGACTGAAGAAATCAATGAGATGTATGATGATATCGTTGAGTTCGCAGAACTTTCTGAGTTCATGAATCAAAAACTCAAAAACTACTCCAGTGGTATGCAAGTACGCCTGGCCTTTTCTGTCGCCATTCAAGCTAAATCAGATATTTTGGTTTTGGATGAAATCTTAGCAGTAGGTGATGAAGCGTTTCAACGCAAAAGTCGTGAGTTTTTTGAAGAAATTAGACAAGATAAGAGCAAAACAGTTATTTTAGTAACGCATGATATGAGTGCGGTTCAGAGATATTGTAACAAAGTCATCTACATTAAAGATGGTAAACTTGAAAAATCAGAAAATTTACAAGAGATCACGAACCAATATTCAGAAGATAATTTGGAAAGTCGGTCCACACATCCTCGCAAGAAAGTAGAAGAAAAAACGCGAATTTGGCTTGAAGCCAAATCAAATCAAGTTTTGTCAGATTCGACAGATACGTTTGATTTTCTTGTTCATATAGAGAACAATGATGAAAGATATCAAAAAGAACAATTATATGTGTCTTATTCATTACATGATGAAAGACGTGGTGGCATTGCATTTGATAGTGGTCCAACACCTTTAACAGGGAATGAAATGGCCGCAAGCATACCTGTAAGAAATTTTCACAATACGGAGTTTAAGATAACCGCCTCATTGAGGAAAAAAGCTGATGTTATCGATGCGATTAATCCGGATGGTACTGAAATGATTGCCTTTACTAAAAATGGTGATGATCTTCAATTTATTTTCCGAGATATCAAAGATAAAGCTGACTATGCTTTGTTGAAAGAAATCTAGTATTGGATAAGGCATATTGTCATGATGACTGATAGATTTTGGGGTTGTTTGTGCGAAGTAACATCAACAGGTTAACTAGCCAATTATTTTAGGAGCGAGTAAAGTTATGGATAATCAAAGAAATCAACCCAAAGTAAGTGTTTTGATGGCAGTTAAAAACTCTGAAAAATTTGTTGGTCAAACGATTCAAAGTGTCTTGGATCAAACCTTTACTAATTTTGAATTTATCATTTTAGATGATGGATCCACCGATGCCTCAACTCAGATTATAAAACAATATGCTGAGGCAGATAGTCGGATTAAGGCGTTTTACCTCACATCATCGATTGGTATTCCATGTGGTTTCAAATATACAGTTGAAAAAGGTATGGGCGAATATTTGGCTCGTATTGATGGAGATGACTTTTGGGAGCCAAGTAAACTTACCAAGCAGGTTGCCTTATTAGATGAAAAACCAGAAATTGGTGCTTCTTCTACTTTTGTAACTGTTGTTGATGAGCAAGGTGAGCCTTTGGATAATCAAGCATCACAGGGACGCTTGGCGCATTTTAATGCTCAGAATAGATCACATGAAGAATGGTTGAGAACTTTTGTGCTAGAAGGATCACGTTCAGCACATCCGTCTATGATGGTCAGAAAATCAGTGGTTGTTACCGTCGGTAATTACAATCCCCTATTATGGCAACTCAACGATTTTGATTTATGGTTACGTATCCTTGCTAAATATCCAATTGAAATTATTGAAGAACCCTTGTTGAATTACCGCTGGTTTCCAGAAGAAGGAGGGAATGTCAGTAGTTACTCTGAAGCGGTGATGCATCGAACGATGTTTGAAGCGTCAATCGTTTTTGATGATTATTTTGAAAAAGTACCAAATGCGCTATTCTATCTAGCTTTTAAGCAGGAAATTGATGCAGAATTTTCATTTTCAGATTATACGGAAGATGAAAAAACACTCATCAAATACTTGATACTTAGAACGATCCAAAGTGTTTCATGGTCACAGGATGCTATCCACTTAATCGCCCTAAAGCAGTTAGGTAATGCCATTAAACATCATCAAGTGAGTGAGAGACTTTTAAAGCAAATGGATTTAACGCCGATAGGCTTTATTCGCTATGATGATTTTCCTATTTTCTACAATGGTTCAGATGTGTCACCAACAACTTCTACGCAGAATCATCTGGATGACTTACACGATTATTCAGAGTCATTGTTGAATCTGTCGAAAGTATATGAAAGTAAAATAGAGTATCTAGAAAAGACACTTAAAGAAACCCAAGATTTGATGAAGCTCTATAAAGAGCAAAAAGAGTATTATGAAGTACAACAAATTGAAAAAGAAGCATTGCAAGCGGAGCTAGAGGCTTATCATACAATGCCTATTCGACAAATGATTAAGAAAATGCGAGAAAAATAATGAGTTATAGCTAGACTTTAATCTGATGATGATTTAAAAAGACTATTGTATTATAAAAAACCTGAGGATGTGATCACAAATGAAGAAATTATCCATTATCGTTCCCTGTTACAACGAACAAGAAACAGTTGAACTTTTTATTCGAGAGATGGAAAAAGTAGAAACTGAAATGCCACTAAAATTTGAATATATCTTTATCAACGATGGTTCAAGTGATGAGACTCTGAGAGTTTTAAAAAATGCAGCAAGCTTGAAAGAAAACATTAATTTTATTTCTTTTTCAAGAAACTTTGGTAAAGAAGCTGCTCTCATAGCAGGTCTTAAAGCGGCAACAGGGGATTTTGTAACCGTGATGGATGTGGATTTGCAGGACCCACCTGAACTACTGCCTGAGATGTATCAAAAAATTCAAGATGGTTATGACATTGTTGGTACGAGACGTTCCGATAGGGTTGGTGAGCCAGTGATCCGGTCGTTTTTTGCTAAAAACTTCTATAAGATTATTAATAGCATTTCTGATGTTAAAATGATTGACGGTGCGCGTGATTTTCGGTTGATGACACGCCAGGTTGTCGATGCTATTTTAGAGTTAAATGAAGTGAATCGGTTTTCGAAAGGTTTGTTTTCGTGGGTTGGATTTGACACTTACTATATTTCTTATGAAAATAGAGAACGTTCTGCAGGAGAAACAACCTGGAATTTTTGGTCATTATTTAAATATTCACTTGAAGGCATTATAAATTTTTCAGAAGCTCCACTTAATATTGCAACATTTGTTGGCATTTTGAGTTGTATCATCTCAATTTTTGCGATGCTTTACTTCTTTTTAAGCAACTTAATAACTAGAAATCCTGTACCAGGATGGCCGTCACTAATCTGTATCATACTTTTTCTGGGGGGCTTGCAGTTATTCTGTTTGGGAATAGTTGGCAAATATATTGGAAAAATATTTTTGGAAGTAAAAAAACGACCTAATTATATCATCAAGGAAGCTAATTTAGATAAGTAAGCATTAATGATGGAAGAACGACGTTTGTTAGTATCAAATAATTACGAAGAAATAAGTAGAATAGGATGAGGTATGCAACGAGTTGATGGTGTTTTAAGAAAGATTTTATTTATATTACTAGGGTTAATCTCTATCTACTGGCTATATTGGTCAGTTAGATATATGTTTACAGATGTTTTTCCAATTATGAGTCGGGCGCTCTTTTTATCGGTTATTACTGTTTTAATTATCATTGGTTTCATATTTTATACGCCCCTTAAAGCTTTAATGATTAGAACTTCAAAATTCCTCTATACCTATCGTTATTGGGTAATCGGTATTTTGTTTGTAATCCAAGTTATTGTCTCTTTATTTGCACAGGCAATTGCCAATGGGGATGCTACGGTTTTATATAAAGTCGCAACCAATACCCCACTTGGAGGTGCAGGTGTTGCCAAATATTTTTCGGTCAATTCGAATAACTTTTTAATTGCTGTATTTTTCAAGATGATTAACCGTCTTGTCACAGCAAAATATACCATGCTAGCAGTTTCTATTTTAAATGCAGTGTTTATAGATGTGGGTATTTTACTACTGACTAGCTTATCAAAACAATTAAAAGACGAAAAATTAGCTCAAATTGTCTTTTTAGAATCTTTCTTTTTGTTTGGTCTTCAACCTCAGTTTTTATATTTTTACAGTGACCCCATTACCTTCTTTTTGATGAGTTTACTTTGCTATTTAGTCATCAAAAATAGAGAACGGTCAGGATTCATCAGATGGTTTATTATAGGTGTTATTTTCAGTATCGCCTATCAAGTTAGAATGCCAGTTTTTGTTTACTTGATTGCATTGGTAGTGGTTTACATTTATCAGTTGATATTTTCAAATGCCATTAAAAACTTCAAAAAAACTGCAGTAAAAAGTTTATTTGTCGTCATGGGGATTGTGGCGATGTCTGCAGGAGTTGAATATTATGCACAGCATCAACATTTTGCAGAATATGATAAGAAATATACGAGAAGTCTTTTGTACTATGTTGATTTAGGATTAACTGATACAGGATCAAATCACTATGCTCTTCCGCAAAATATTCTCTACCCTGAAACTGCGGAAAAGTTTGCGACTAAAGCTGATCTAGCACCACAGATTAAAGCAGATATTAAGAAAAGATTATCTGAGTATGGTTTATCAGGTCTCATCAGACATCAGAGTACTAAATTCAAGCTTTTCGTACAAGATGGTAGCTTAGGTTGGACTGTTGAAAGAGTTTTGCAAGAACCAAATGTGATTCCAACTAAATTAACAAAATCAAAATTAGGTCAAAAAATCAGAGATATTGTCTATGTTGGCCGCCCCTACTATGCAAATTATGCACTCTATATGCAATTTGTTTGGATCATTGTTGTGTTTGGGTTGGTGAAATACTTTAAAAAGTATAAACATGTCTCGGATACCGAACTGGTATTACAACTTGTTTTATTTGGTGGGATCCTCTTCTTATCGCTATTTGAAGCAGGTAGAAGTCGCTATTTAATTCAGTTTTTGCCAGCAATTATTCTATTGTCATCCTTCGGATATCAAAAAAAGAAAATAGATTAGTTTAGGGAAATTGAAGATGAAACATATGAAAATGATTGTGGGTGCGTTATCAATTGTAGTGTTACTGATGGTTAGTATTCTAGTTTATAACAGATTGAATGATCATTCGAATGTTGTGATACCTAAGTCAAGCCAAGTTAAACAAACTTCAACTTTTAAAACATCGACAAAAAAATCTTCGGAAGACATTCTTGATAAGAGTGACCAAACAGAGAGTTCTGAACCAGCAAAATCTGATAGTTTTGCTGCGGATCAGCATGTAACTGGACAAGAAATTAAGCTTGCGCGTCAAGATTTAAAACGGGCAGGTATTGATGCTGATAAATTGAGTGATGAGGAGATTTCAGTTTATATTGAACAAGCAAAGGTGGAAGGAAGGAGTATTGTTGAAGTCGCTAAAAGTTTTGGCAATATTTCGGATTAATTCTTCCAAATTAAAACAGATGTAAGTGCAGGTTTTCACAGTGTGACTATGCTAACCTGCATTTTTTTCTTAAATATAGTATTCTGATATTTTGAGATATTCTAATTTATGGTGCATTCATAAGATTCAAAAAAATAGGATGAAGTTGAAAAAAATCCTTTTATATAGTTCTTTTAAGAATACAAATTATTTTTTGTTTTAATCGAACACTATTCAAATGTATTATTGTTTTGCCATTTTAGTGATAGTAAGATATAATAAAATATGTGATTATCTATTGATAGTTTAATTGAATTGCATTAATTATTATAATTTAAATATCTTATCAATCACTAGAAGGAAGAATTATCTTATGAAAAAAATAGTGTTGCTCGTTGCTCTGGGCCTTTTAACAGGCCAGAGTGCCTATGCAGAAGAAACGACATCGGTACCTGCAGCGCAGGTGTCTTCAAGTGAGATGGGTCTTCCTGAGTTAAGTGATTCTATCAACGAAGGAGGAACTGCGCAAGAAACGATGACGTCAGCTCCGGACCCCCAAAAAGTAAAAGTTTCTAGCGAAGCTAATTTTAGTCTTGGGGGTATGACTTGGCAAAAGGTTAAGGAAGACAATTCAGAAGCTAATATTGGGGTAGCCTATCAATCTCAAGGTCGTGTTGCTTTTAATTGGCAATATTATGATATTAGTCAAAAAAATTGGGTTACAATGAACGCAAATACAACATCCAATTGGATAACCTTCAAAGCACCTCATGCGGGCCAATATTTGATACATGTTTATGGGACAAATGAAGCAGGCGAAACAAAAGAGTATGCGATTGGTTGGAATGTTGCAGCTGAGTCCATATCTTTAAAAGGGATGACTTGGCAGACACTTGATGGTTTGGGAGCAAAAGCTAATATCGGCGTGTCTTATAAATCAAATAGTCCGGTGATTTTTACTTGGCAATACTATGAAATTGCTAAAAAAGAATGGCAGGTTATTGCAAAAGATACCACCTCAAATTGGATCACTTTCAATGCACCCGATACGGGCCAGTATTTGATTCATGTTGAAGCGAAAACTGCAGGTGGGCAGACTGCCACTTATGATATTGGCTGGACTGTGGAGACTGAATCTGTGACCCTGAAAGGTATGACTTGGCAGAAGGTTGATAAATATGGTGCAAAAGCTAATATTGGTATTAGTTATCAGGCTAATAGTCCAGTAACCTTTACTTGGCAATATTATGATATTGCTAAAAAAGAGTGGCATATCATTGCAAAAGATACATCATCCAATTGGATCACTTTCAATGCACCTCATACAGGCCAGTATTTGATTTATGTTGAAGCTAAAACAAAGGGTGGACAGAGTGCGACCTATAATATTGGTTGGAATGTAACAACTAAAGAAGAGCGGATTAATAAAATCATCTCTAAAGCAAGTTCTTATGGTGGTCAAAAAGGTGGGCAACCATTTATTAATTGGTACGGTTCCGACCCCGTTGGTTGGTGTACAATTTTTGTTACCTACGTTTTTAATGAGAGCGGTATGGGAGATTTGGTACCGATGACTCACTTACCACAAACTTACTACAATTATTTCCAATCCAAAGGGCAGTTGTATAGCCCTCGGAGCACACCTCAAGTGGGAGACATTGCCATCTTTGATTGGCCAAATCTGCCTTGGTCTATTGGACCAGGCCATACTACGATTGTAGACTACGTAGGTGCGGATGGGACAGTCAGAACAATTTCAGGTAATACTGGCGACTATGTTTCATATTACTATACAAACTATAAGGATCCGAATAAAGCCTATGGATTAGTTGGTTTTGGAAGACCAGATTATTAAGATTTAAAATGCCTTTAACTTTTTGCTAGTTTGCAATGTAGTTATCAAGCCTATGCCTTGAGTAGTTGCATACTTCTAATCAAAGTCGAGTAGGAAATTATCTGCAACAAACGAAAAAACTTTGTTGAAAAGAATATGGTTGTAAAGTATAGTTCTGGATAAAAGCCAATGCCAGAACTATTTTTATAGGTCGAAATTTAGAAAAATAAAAAATGATAGGAGCGCAGGATGATGAAAAAAATAATAACGCTAGCTTTGATCGTTTTATCAAGTACTAGTTTAGTTGTATCAGCTACAGATTCATCTTCACTTTCTGAAGATAAAAGAACACAGAACATGGTAGCAGAAACGGCATCAACAACAGAAGCAGTTATGTCGAATAGTTCACAATCAAATCAAAAACCAACATCGCCACCACAAACTTCTGAAAATTCAGAGGATAATGCTAGTCAAACGACCACAGATACTCCTCCCAAAAAAGAACCATCGTCAGGCACGCTAAGTCTTAATGGGATGACTTGGCAAAAAAATACAGGTACTGGTTCAGATGTTAATATTGGTGTTGCCTACCAATCGAAAAGCGACGTTATATTTAACTGGCAGTATTATGACATCAGTAATAAAACTTGGGAGACAATCAATTCAAATACTGCTTCAAATTGGATTACTTTTAAAGCACCTCATGTTGGTCAATATTTAATTCATGTTTATGGGACGACTGCTGAAGGTGAGACTAAAGAGTATACGATAGGTTGGAATGTAGAACCAGAGACTGCCGTATTAAAAGGGATGACTTGGCAAACTCTTGAAAAAAATGCATCAAAAGCAAATATCGGGGTTGCTTATACAAGTAACAGCAAACTGACTTTCACCTGGCAATACTACGACATTACTAAAAAGGAATGGCATATAGTTGCAAAAGATACCACATCCAATTGGATGACGGTTACTTTACCGCGTTCTGGTCAGTATTTGATTCATGTTGAGGCCAAAACAGAGTCTGGTAAGACGGTAACATATGATATTGGTTGGAATGTAGCTGCTGATACTGTTAATTTAACTGGTATGACTTGGCAACACTTGAAAAAAGATGCGTCTAGTGCTAATATAGGTATTGCTTACACAAGCAATAGCAATCTGACGTTTACTTGGCAGTATTATGATATTGCCAAAAAAGAATGGCATCAAATTTTAAAGGATACGACATCAAATTGGATAACGTTTAATTCTCCTCATTATGGTCAATATTTGATTCATGTTGAAGCTAGAACAAAAGAAGGTACGACCGCTACCTATAGTATAGGGTGGCAAGTTTTTTCTAAAGACGGACTAGGCGAGATTCTACCGATTTTCAATAGTTCTAACAATGTGATGAGTGCGGGCTATTATAACCTAGTAACTGGAGAATCTGTCTATAAAAATGGTAAGAGTTTAGTAACTTCAGCTTCTACCTATAAGTTATTTATTGCCTTATATGTGTTTGACCTGATAGAGTCTGGTAGAGCTAATTGGAATACTAGATTCAGTAATGGAACATTTATGACAGGATTTTACGATATGATTATTAATTCGGGGAATGCCTTTCCTGAATGGGTTAAGTCAAACTATGGTTATAACAATATTGATAGTTTTTTGAAAAGTAAGGGTTATGCGGGTATCTATATTTATTCAGATCGAGCAACTACAAGTGCGGAAGACTTAGTCAAGATACTAAAATACTATTATACAAATTCTAGCAATAGTAATATCAATTACTTACTTGATTTGATGAAAAAACAAAATTATCGCTCAGGTATCCCTAGTGGTACAGGTGTCATCACTGCTGATAAAGTTGGTTTTCTATGGGATATTCGGAATGATGCCGGCATCGTTTACTCTAGTCAGGCCTATATTTTAGTTGTCATGACAAATGGTCAGTATAAATTTGATTTAATTGCTAATATCTCTAAAAGAGTTCAGAGTGTTCAATAATACTTAACAAGTAGTTATCAGGTATATTTATATGAAAAAAAGAATATTGTTAAGTCTGGCTTTTGTTTTTTTATTAAACAATGTTGTCATGGCGCATGCGGAAGAATCACCCTCGCTTTCAAACATGAAAAGTGATACAAATAAGGTTGCAGTTACAGAAGCAACAAAAGAGAAGTCAATTTTAAATAGTGATTTGTTAAATCAAAATACCACAATGGTACCCAATGCTTCTGAAAAGGAGGAGGGGATTATAAGTCAAGCAAGCCTCGACAGTTCAGCAACAAAAGCTAGCATGACATCTAAAGTAAAACTTACCGGTATGACTTGGCAAAAAATCACAAGTACTGGTTCAGAAGTTAACTTTGGTGTGGCGCATCAGTCCAAAAGTGATCTGGTCTTTAACTGGATGTATTATGATCTTACAAATAAAACTTGGATGACTATTAATCCAAGTACCTCTTCAAACTGGATTACTTTTAAAGCCCCCCATTCAGGGCAATATTTAATTCATGTCATTGCGACCAATGCCGAAGGGCAGTCTGACACTTATACGATCGGTTGGAAGGTAGCTGATGATACACTTAATCTAAAAGGGATGACCTGGCAAAACGTGACAAAAGATTGTTCTAAGGCATCAATCGGTGTGGCTTATACAAGTAACAATCAGGTGACTTTTACTTGGCAATATTATGATATTATCAAAAAAGAATGGCATCCTATCGCGAAAGATATAACATCTAATTGGATAAATTTTAGTGTGCCACACAGTGGTCAATATCTAATCTATGTTTCTGCAAGAACAGCTAATGGGATAGAGAAAACTTATTCTATTGGATGGCAAGTTGCGAATGAAACGATTAATTTGAAAGGGATGACTTGGCAAATTGTTCCTAATGATTTAACTGATAGTAATTTTGGCATTTCTTCTGAGACGAATACATCAGTTACTTATAATTGGCAATATTACGATATCAGTAAAAAAGAGTGGCATACCATTACTGATCAAACGCCATCAAACTGGACGACATTTAGTGCGCCTCATGTTGGTCAATATTTGATCCGTGTTGAAGCTAAAACGCCAAATGGTCTGACGAAAGACTATGTCATTGGTTGGAATGAAAAAAGTAGGCATAAAGTGACTACCGATGGTACCATTTTAAGTAATGAAAGTCAGAACATGACCAAGTTAATTGCCCATAGAGGTAATTCGTCAATTGCGCCAGAAAATACGACGGCTGCATTTACTTTGGCTAAAGGTGCCTACGGTGTAGAAACAGATATTTTGCTGACGAAAGATCATCATTGGATCATCAGTCATGACAGCACGGTTGATCGGATGAGTAATGGTAGTGGTAGAGTTTCTGATTTAACGTTGGCTCAAATCAAAAGTTTGAAAATAAAAAACGGCGTTAATATCCAAAATTATCCTGGTCTTACAATTGCAACCCTAGAAGAGTATTTAGGTATTATGAATCAGATAGGAGCGAGACCGGTGATAGAAATTAAAGAAGGACCTGAACGGATCACGCCAAATGATATTGCGAATTTATTGCATGCGCTTAATACCTATAATCTCACCAGCCAAGCCCTGATTATTAGCTTTTATTTAGACGATTTGAAACTCGTCTATCAGCAAAATCAAACGCTTGAAATGTCACTGCTATATGCGGGTAATTTTACACAAATACAGTTTGATGCGCTCATTAAGGAGATGCCAAATACTGGTTTAGACATCAATGATGCTTTTATGTCACCCGAAGTTTCAAATTTATTGCATGAAAATGGCAGAAAAGTCGGTATTTGGACAACACCATTGAACTCGGTTAATCGTTATTTAGACTTTGGGATTGATTATTTTACAACTAATCAGCTTAAGTAATGGGTAATATGTGAAGAGATCTTGCGTTAAGAACATAAAACTATGTATACGAGTACATGGTTTTTTTGTATTGAGAGGGGTGACTAATGTCAGTTATAATGAGATTAAATGTTGAGGATGGCGATAAAGTATTGTGTTTAGGATTAAAATATTTTTGATATTAGAAGCAATCTGTATAAATAGCTTGTGTTTTCGCTCGTAATATTTCGAAAAGCTATGAGGATATGTTACAATAAAATTATTGGACTAAACGAGGTGTACTGTGGATAAGATAAATAATAAAATAACAATAAAACTAGTAGGCTTAATTATAGTTACAATTGGAATGTTAACTTCCATTAGTGTTTCTGCAAGTGCAGTCAATGACTATATTATTAATAATAAAGTTAAACCGGCAGATGAAACGTTATCGCTTGGAAGAATTTATAATCAAGATTCAAGCAAAAATGGTGGCATCAAAATGGACTATACCGATGGTAAACCGAAGATGGTCATTATCCATGAAGTGGGTGTTGATGGTGGGTCTATTAATGGGTCTATCGACTACATGGTTAGAACGCAAGATAATGCTTTTGTTCACTCATTTGTTGATGGCTCACAGCTGATTACCATAGCAGACAAAGCCAAGAAATCTTGGGGTTCAGGTGGTTGGGGCAATCAGTATGGTATCCAGATTGAGCAAATGCGTGTGAACACGAGTGCGGCATTTTATAAAGAAATTGCGACACTTGCCAAATGGACTGCTGATCAAATGATTAAGTATGGCATGGGTGCTCCGAAATTAATGTCAAGCCCGAGCAGTCCGCAAAAGAATGATTTATCCACCAAGCCTGATGGAAATTTAGCCAGTCATAAAATGATTTCTTACAAGTTTAACCAGACGACAGACCACGTCGATCCAGATGAATACTGGTCAAGATTTGGCTACGATATGAATCAATTCCGAGATTTGGTTGATTACTATTACTCATCTTCTTCATTAAATCTGAGTGGCTTGACTTGGCAAAAACTGACATCGGATAACTCAGAAATTAACTTTGGGATTGCTTATCAGTCTAAAAGTAAAGTGACTTTTAACTGGCAGTACTACGATATTAGCCAGAAAACGTGGACAACATTTGCAGGGAATACGGGATCTAACTGGGTGACTTTTAAAGCACCACACCCAGGTCAGTATTTGATTTATGTTAAAGCGACCAATGCTGAGGGGGAATCGAGAGATTACAACATAGGCTGGAATGTACACGAACCGTTGAAGCTATCAGGGATGACCTGGCAAAAATTAACGGCAGATAACGGCGAGGCCAACATTGGCGTTTCCTACCAGTCAAAAAGTAAAGTCACTTTTGATTGGATGTATTATGATCTGAGTAATAAAACATGGTCATCGATTGCGACTAAAACAGGTTCGAACTGGGTTACCTTCAAGGCCCCACATGCAGGCCAATATTTGATTTATGTGAAAGCGACTAATGCTGAAGGAACTACACAAGATTACAGCATCGGTTGGAATGTCGATGAGTCTGTTAGCCTATCGGGAATGACCTGGCGTAAAATTACTCCAGATAATTCTGAAGTTGACTTCGGAATCGCCTATAAGGCTAACAGCCAAACAACATTCACTTGGCAATATTATGATATCAGTAATAAGAAGTGGACAGTGATTGTTGCAAATACGCCATCTAACTGGATTACTGTAAAATTGCCAAAAGCTGGTCAGTATTTGATTTATGTTGAAGCAAAAACATCAAGTGGCAATACAGCAAACTTCTCAATCGGTTGGAATACCTTGTTTAATCTAAACAATTTAACCGGAACAAATGATACTCAAAAAGCATGGTTCAATGCCCTCTATCAAGATGCGCAAAAACTAGCGAAAGATAATGACTTATTCCCATCTATCATGCTGAGTCAAGCTATTGCTGAGAGTGCTTGGGGACAAAGCGAGTTGGCGACAAAAGCCAATAACCTCTTTGGTATTAAAGCTGATGCCGGTTGGAAGGGTGATAAATATACAGCTCTAACGAACGAGGTTGTGAACGGTCAAACCGTTCAAGTCATGGCTGATTTTCGTAAATATTCGAGTCAGGCTGAATCTTTGAAAGATTACGTGACGAAAATCAAAACAACTAAAAATGGTTCTGCCTATCGCTATCAAGCTGCATGGCGTAGCAATGCAAAAACCTATCAAAATGCAGCCCAAGCCTTGAAAGATGGAGGCTATGCAACAGATCCAAACTACCCAACAAATTTGATTAATCGAATCGTCAATTACAGATTAGATACACTAGACTAATCGAAACAACAAAAAAGTTCTATGACATCACACATCATAGAACTTTTTATATATATTTTACAATCCAGTTCCCCGAATCAAGTCAACAGTTGACCGATCTAATCGTTGCACAATTTCTTGTAGAAAGGCTTGTGCTGTATCGAAATCTTCCAGTGAGAAGAGGGTTTGATGGCTGTGGATATAGCGGGCACAAACACCAATTGTTGTCGATGGAATCCCTGAATGTTTCAAATGAGCAGCACCGGCGTCTGTCCCACCTTTTGAGACGTAGTACTGATATTTCACACCCGCTGACTCAGCCGTATCCAGTAAAAAATCACGCATGGTTGGTAAAAGAATATGACCAGGATCGAAGATTCTCATGAGTGTCCCATCGCCAATACGGCCATCAGCGCTAGCATCAAAAGTATCTTGGGCGGGTGAGCAGTCGACGGCGAAGAATAGGTCTGGATTGAACTTGGTCGTTGAAACATGTGCGCCACGGAGACCGACTTCTTCTTGAACATTGGCACCTGCAATTAGGGTGTTTGGAAGTTGAATTTTGTTATCGCTCAGATGCGCTAAAAGTTCCGTCACCATGAGGCAGCCGTAGCGGTTATCCCAGGCTTTACTGATGACGTTTTTTTGATTGGCAGTCAGGATGGCTTCAGTCTGAGGCACGATGACAGCACCAGGATGGACGCCATAACGTTCCGCCTCTGCTCTATCTGCAAAGCCTGCGTCGAAAATAATGTCCTCTACTTGAGGCATGGCAGGGGCTCCGCCTGCTCCACGCATGAGATGTGGCGGTACGCCACCCGTGATGACCGGAATTTCAACACCATTTCTGGCAAATAAAGTGAAGCGTTGGGCCGAGATGACGAGTGGATTCCAGCCACCTAGTGAGACCACACGTAGGGTGCCGTCGGGCTTGATCTTGCTGACCATGAAGCCAACTTCATCCATATGGCCGGCTACCATAATCCGTGGGGCGTTTGCATCTGCGGCGTGTTTGATGCCGAAAATCCCGCCCAGGCCGTCGGTTTGGACCTCATCGACGTGAGGGGTGATGTTTTGGCGCATGAAGTCCTGCATGGGACGTTCGAAACCAGATGTTGCTTGAATTTCAGTGATAGCTTTAATTTTGTCAAAGGTGATCGACATGTTGAGACTCTCCTTAATATCAGTTGACTTAAGCCAACTTTTTATTCATGATAGTTCCATGATACCAAAAATATGCTGAGATGGGGTAAAAAACGCGGTTGGTTAGCGAGGAAATGAAATTTGTGCTAAAATATAAACATGAAGAAAATTTTGAAAATGGGTGTGGGTGCGCTCGTCAGTGCCAGTCTGGTCGTCAGTGTCAGCGCGCTCTACCAGAAGCGCAAAGATAAAAATCTGCGCAAGCTCTTGGCCTTGGCCAAACAGCATTTTATGTTTGATGATCTATTAACCAGTTGGATCGTGATGGATCCGATTCTTTTTCATGTCCATGAAGGTGGCCTCATTCGTCAGGATGGCACCGTTATCACGTTTGAAATCGATGCTGACACTTTGCGGATAGTAGAAACACACGAGTCAGAAGCAGAACTAGTCGCTTCGCTAGAGGAGAAATAAAATGATCAAACCAAATAGTGTAGAAGAGTTAGCAACATACGTCGAAAAAGGCCGCAATGTCTTCTTTTTCACAGCAGACTGGTGCGGGGACTGTTCTTTTATTAAACCAGCCATGCCAGAAATTGAAGCAGCGCATCCAGAATACACCTTTATCGAAGTTGACCGAGATGTCTATATCGACGTTGCCATTGAATGGGGGATCATGGGCATCCCTAGTTTTGTCGTGATTGAAGACGGCAAAGAAACCGGCCGTTTGGTCAATAAATTACGGAAAACAAAAGAAGAAGTAAATGCATTATTAACCAGTGTCAAAGGTTAAAGAGCTTTCCTAAAGGAGTAGAAAATAAAATGATTGCGATTTATAACACTCACTTAAATGATGTCTTGATGCTGATTACAGGGGACAATCAGGGTGAGAAATTAACAGCAACACGCCACAACAATGTGGCCAAAGTCATGCGTGAAGATAATGGTCAAGTTGTGGCTTGGAACTTTTTTGACGCATCAACTTTGTTTGCCATTACGGGAAATGGTCAAGTTGACCTTTCAGATGCAGATGTTGCCACACTCAACGAGGCCATTAAAACCGCTGGATTTGAAGATGTCTTAGTTCCAGATCACGCGCCTAAATTTGTGGTTGGTGAGATTGTAGATCTTGTGCCACATCCAGATTCTGACCATCTCAATATCGCACAAGTTAAGATCTCAGAAGATGAAACGATTCAAATCGTAGCAGGTGCCCCTAACGCACGTCTGGGACTGAAAACAATCGTTGCCCTACCTGGTGCCATGATGCCGAGCGGTGCTTTGATCTTTGCAGGCCAACTTCGTGGTGAAGCTAGCTTTGGGATGATGGCCAGTCCACGTGAATTGGCCTTGCCAAATGCCCCACAAAAACGTGGGATTATAGAACTCGCAGCAAGTGAAATCCCAGGAACCGCCTTTAATCCAGCTAAGCATTGGAAAAAATAAGAAATAATGAAAACAAAATCCTTTTATTTACGTATAAGTAAGTAGGAGGATTTTTTATATGTTAAATAAGAGTTTATTAATTGGTCGTTTGACCGCACAGCCGGAAGTGAAAAAAACGCCGACGGATAAATCCGTCTTGCGCGTGACCTTAGCGGTTAGTCGGCAGTTTAAGACTGCTGACGGCCAACGCGAGGCAGATTTTTTGACCATTGTCATCTGGGGGAAACCAGCAGAGTTGTTCGCTTCTTATGCTAAAAAAGGGAGTCTGGTCTCAATCGAGGGAGAACTACGGACACGACGGTATGAAGACAAGACGGGTGTGACTCACTATGTGACGGAAGTCCTATGCCAGCAGTTTAATTTACTAGAAAGCCGCGCTGCCGTTGCTTTAAGAGAAAATCAAGTGGATGATGTCTCAGACGTGATGTTAGAGGCTGAAGAATTACCATTTTAATCTCCAGATTGTCAAAAGTAATAACTTAGGAGATGCTTAGTAATCATGAACTGTCCCGAGGGCAGTTTGTTTGATTTTATCCTGAATTTTTTTGCGTCTCACAATCAAAAATCCTTGACTAATCCTGACCAACTGAGTATAATAGAGTTGTTAGCACTCGAACACACAGAGTGCCAAAAATTAAAAATAATTGGAGGCTTACCAAATGTTAAAACCATTAGGT
>RRZT010720085.1_pt1 | contig 28476 bp, 22 predicted proteins | sample 2165551 | NCBI WGS metagenome assembly RRZT01 (sample SAMN10456910, study PRJNA506462) | wastewater metagenome | biome: wastewater; feature: sludge; material: wastewater sludge; isolation source: wastewater sludge with Escherichia coli K12::gfp cells carrying plasmid... | place: USA: Moscow, Idaho... | reverse complement strand
TCGGGCAACTCCGCGGCGACCGCCGCCTTCGTTCGACGCAGGATCAGCGGCTTGATCCGGCGATGGAGCCGTGCCAGCGCGTCGAGGTCCCCGCCCTCGATGGGTTTGCGGAACACCGCGGTGAACGCCTTCGGGTCGGGGAACAGCCCGGGGGCCGTGATCGACAGCAGTGACCACAGGTCCATCAGGCTGTTCTCCAGCGGGGTGCCCGTCAGAGCGATCTTGCTGCGCGCCCGCAGCTTGCGTACCGCCTTGTGGGCCTGAGCGCCGCGGTTCTTCACGAACTGGGCCTCGTCCAGCAGGACGACCGACCAGGTCAGCTCGGCGTACTGCTCGGCCTCCAGGCGCAGCAGGGTGTAGGAGGTGAGCACGACGTCGGCGCCCGCGGCCCGCTCCGCGACCGAGGCGCCGCGCCGCTTCTCCGTCTCGGTGACCGCCACCACCCGCAGGTCGGGCGCGAACGTCGCCGCCTCGTGCTCCCACGTGCCCAGCACCGACGTGGGCGCCACCACCAGCATCGGCGCCGTCAGCTCGCCCTGCTCGTGCAGGGCCTGGGCCAGGCCAAGAGCCTGCACGGTTTTGCCCAGACCCATCTCGTCGGCCAGGACGCCACCCAGGCGGGAGGCGTAGAGGAACCGCAGCCAGCGGTAGCCGACCTCCTGGTAGGGGCGCAGGTTCGCGCGCAGCCGCGCCGGGGTCGGGAACTCGGGCAGCGCGTCGGCGTCCAGCAGCGCGGTGACGGCCTCGTTCCAGGCGGCCGACTGCTCGGCGACGCCGCCGAGGGCGACGAGTTCCTCCCACAGGCCTGCCTGTTCGGGCCGGAGACGCAGGGTGTCGCCATCGCGGTCGACGAGCTGGCGGGCCTCTTCGATGAGGACCCGCAACTGATCCAGTTCGGGATGATCGAGGGCGAACCAGGTGCCCGAGTCGAGCAGGAGGTGGTCGTCCCCCACGGCCAGGGCCGTGAAGAGCTCGGTGAACGGGACCGTCTCCCCGTCGATCGTCACGGTGACGTCGAGGTTGAACCAGTCCCCGGACGCCTCATCGGTGACGGCGAGCTCGATGCGGGGAGCCTGCTCGGCCTCCCGGTAGCGGGGGACCTCGCCGGTGCGAGCCACCTCGACGCCGTCGAGGGCCGCCAGGCGAGGCAGCACGTCGGTGACGAAGCCGAACAGCGCTCGTCCGGTCAGGAAGGCGGGCCGCAGGTCGGCGCGCCCGTCGGCCGTCTCGAACGACCACGGCCCCAGCGGCACGGACGCGATCAGGCGCGCCTCGGCGCCCTCGTCGCGGACCGGCGGGTCGGTGGCGGCTTTCGCCAGCCCCAGATCGTAGCTGCGCTCCCCGACCCGGTAGCGCCACCCCCAGCCGACGGTGGCGTGACGGCGCCCGACGTCGACCCGGCAGATCAGCGTCGGGGGCGAGGGTTCGGGGACGTCAAGGTCGTCGGCCACGCTGACGCTGAAGCGGCGCCGCAGTTCGGGCAGGTAGGCGTTGGTGAACAGTCCCGCCTCGGCCTGCGGCACGGCGATGGGCCCGGACCGGACGAACAGGTCATGCTCGGCGTCGCCGAGTTGCGTGGTGAGCGGTCCGAGCAGCAGGCGATCATCCAGCCGGAGCGCCAGCCCGTGCGCGGGGTGGCCGAGGAAGGCGGACCGGGGCGGCGCCAGGGCGACCCCGTCGGGCCCCACCACGGTGGGCGTCACCTCCAAGCCGTCGGCGGAGTGCCGCACCAGCACGGTCGGCTCGAAGGCCCCCGGCATCCTGATCGGGGGCAGCGCCTGCCGTCGGGCGTCGGTTCCCGCCAGCAGGGGGATGCCGCGTTCTTGGGCGAGCGCCAGCAGTTCCCATAAGTCGGCGGGTAGTTCGTCCAGCGGCAGCCCGTCGGCCCGGTACCCGTAGGCGTAGCCGGAGCGGGCGCGGGCCTGGATCAGCCCCAACAGCACCTCTCGTTGCCCGGACGCGAAACTGCCCGGCCGCTCACGGACGTCGTCCCAGGAGGCGTCCGCCTTCACCCAGGCGTGCCGCTTGCCCTGCTTGAGGGGGCGCAGCGTCAACCCGAAACCGGTCTCGTTCACCTGCAGCGCGACCTCGTCGCCACCGGTGCCACCGGGGTGAGCAGCCGTGTCGACACCGGAGGTGACCGGCCGCGCGGTGGCCAGCAGCGGGCGCAGCGCGGACTGCCAGCCACCGGTGCCCTGGCCGCGCGCCTGTTCCAGCACGGCAGCCGTGTGCTTGCAGTCGTGGCGTAGTGGGCAGGTACAGGTGGCGACAAGCGGGCCCGTCCCGCCTCGCCGAACAACGGACGCCTGGTAGACCTGCCCCCCTGCGCCGCGGACACGGGCCATCACGAGATCGCCGGAGACCTGCAGGCGTCCGACGCGGCCTTCGCTCTGGTAAGCGCGCCCGCGCGCCAGCGTCGGCACGCCGAAATGGCGCACCAACGCGTCTTCGGACAGCCCGGCGGGCCAATCAGGAAGGGTGTTCATGGCTAACGGCCAGCCTACGGCGAAACGCAAATCGGGACACGTCGCGCCTCTTTGCACCCATACATCATGAGAGCCACCTAGCGGATTCGAACCGCTGACCTACGCTTTACGAGAGCGTCGCTCTACCAACTGAGCTAAGGTGGCGCGCCCTGAACCTCCAGGACCGAGGCCATACTCTAGCAACGCTGCGGCTCCACTGCGAACCCGGCATCGACGGCGGTCAGCGCCCCGATCGCGGCGGCATCCACGCACGCGGCGCCCCTGCGGAACGCCCCGTGCCCGTCGCCGTCCCGGGTGACCAGCACCCCCGTGGGCAGATCGGCGGCCAGGTCCCGCGCACCGGCATAAGGGGTGGCGGGATCCCCCGTACTGGCGAGCACCACGACGGGGACGCCCACCTCGGACGCCTCCCCCGACACGGCGGTCGTCGGCTCGGGAAACCCCACGCACACCAGATCCGGGCCCAGCGCCTCCCCCATCAGCGGGGCGGCTGCCGCCTCCTGACGCCAGGCGGCCAAGGCCGCTTCCTCGGTGCGTATCGGACTGTCGGCGCACCGGGTCGCCCGGAAGGCCCCCAGCAGGCCGTCGTAGTCCCCTGCGGAAGACCGGCCGTTCCACGCATCCGCGGCGGCCAGCAGCGGCGCGCCGTCGCCGGACTCGGCCGCGGTCAGCGCCTCTCCCAGCGCCTCGCGTCCGTCCTCACCCGGATACAGCAGTGCGGCGATCCCCGCCGCGGCGAGCGGACGGGTCAGCGTCCGCTCGCCGACAGCCAGGGGCGTCCGCCAGGTGTCGTCCAGCACGGCCTGGACCCGGGCGGTCCAGCCCCACCGGGCCAGCGCGGCGTCGAAGCCTGCGGCCTGGGACGCGTCGGGGCGGGTGGCGGCCACGGGGGCGTCCAGCACCATCGCCGCCACGTTCGCGCCGTACAGGCGGGCGTAGGCCACGCCGATGCGGGCGCCTTCGGAGACCCCCAGGAACCGCAGCGGTGCGCCGGTGAGCCGTGCGCGCAACGTCTCCAGGTCGCGCGCCTGGTCGGCGGCGCTCAGGTGGTCGACGAGCGCCGCGTCGTCGTCTCGGCAGGCCGCACTGAACTGCTGCGAGGCGTCCCGCAGCGTCGACCAGACGGCATCGGCGGTGGTCACGGCGTCCGCGCGCACCCCCGGCGCCGCGGCATCGAGGGCGACGAACGCATCGGCCGCAACGCCGGTGAGGCACGTGAGCGGGGCGGAACCGCCGACGCCGCGCGGATCCCAGGAGATCAGGTCGTAGGCCTCCAGGCCGGTGCGGTCGATCGTCGCCAGGCGCGCGCGTCCGGACACGCCCGGCCCGCCGGGGTGCACGAAGATCGCGCCCTTGCGCGGCTGCGTCGCCGGGCGCATCGCCACGGCAAGGTCGACGGTGCGGCCACCCGGGTAGGCGGGGTCGAGAGGAACGGCGACGGTGGCGCATCGGCCGTAGTCACAGTCGAGCCAGGTCGCCGCAGAGGCGCTCGCTGCGGGCGTGGTGACGGTGGGGCCGAGGGGGACACATCCCACGAGCGGGAGGCTCGCCGCGAGCACCACTCCCAGCAGGGGGAACCTCCGGCGCCCGGCCGGACGCCAACCCCAGCCGAACCCCATCGACGCTCGCGTCGAGCGGGCGGCTACTCGGCGGTCCGGCGACCGCGGAAGCCGCGATCCACCGACCAGCCCCCGCCGCCCAGCAGCAGGAGCACCACGCCGACGGCGACGAGCAGCAGTTCGAGCTCGCCGTTGAATCCGGCCGAACCGGGCACGAACGGGGACCACGGCCCCCACTGGACGAAGGCCAGTGCGCCCGCAGCGATCAGGACGACTCCCAGACCGGCCACGCGCGTCAGCAGGCCGAACACCAGCGCGATCGCGATGCCGATCTCGGCGGCGCCGACGACGATGGCGAGGGTCCCCGGCGCGGGCAGCACGGTGCTCTGCAGCACCTCGGTGGCGGCGGGCAGGTTGAGGAGCTTGTTGGCACCGTGGACGCCCATGATCGCGGCGGTCACCCACCGGAGCAGGAACAAGCCCAGCGACCCGGCCCACTTGTCGTTGCTGCGCTGCACCACCGTGACCGGCTCGGGTGCCGGGGCCGGAGGCCGGATGGTGCCGCCCACCACGGGCGCGGCGGTGGCGACGGCGAGGGGTTCGGGCTCCGGCTTGGGCGCCAGCGCCTGCAGCCGCTGCTGCCGGCGAGCCGCCCGCTCGGCGACGAGCCGGTCATGTTCGGCGCTGACCGCAGGGTCGGTGGTCAGCAGATCCTGAGGGGTCTCGGTGGCGGGGGCGGGGCTGGCGGGCGTCGGGCTCGAGGGCGACACGCTCGGGGTGGTGGCAGCGGCCGGTGACCAATCGTCGCCGGGCGCGCCCTGCTCATCGCTGCGATTCTCGGCCATGGGGAAGTCCTTTGCCTTCGGAGGAAACACTCCCCACCATCGTTGCAAAGCTCAGCGGGGTTCCCCCGCAGCGACACGGCCACACGCTCAGGCGTGCAACCCGATCATCAGCGCTTCCATGGCCAGTTGCGGCGCCACATTCGTCTCCAGCGCCTCCCGGGCCGCCAGGATCGCGTCCAGGCTGGTCACCGTGCGTTCGGGATTGGTGCGGCGCGCCAACTGCGCCAGGTCTGGCTGCATGTCGGCGTTCACCAGCCGAGCCGTCGCCCCGGTCTGGAGCGCGAACACGTCGCGGTAGTAGCTGGTGAGCTCGCTGAGCACCCGATCCAGGGAGTCGCGCTGGATGCGCTTGGCGCGCGCCTTCTGCTGATCCTCCAGGTCGCGCAACGCCGCCTGTGAGTGCCGCGGCTTCGCCCCCTTCGTCCCGACGCCGAGCGCCTCGGAGAGGGCGGTGCGTTCAGCCACGTCGAGGTCGGCGGTTGCCTCGGCGGCCTCCGCCGTGGCCGCCTCCACCACGTTCGTCGCCGCCTGCAGGCAAGCCCCCAGCGTGATCAGCTGGGTAGGGATGCGCAGGATTTCGGCCCGACGCCGGCGCGCGTCCTCGCTGCGGGCGATCGCCTTGGCACGGCCGATGTGGCCCTGCGCAACACGGGCGGCGTGAGCGGCCATCTCGGAAGGGACGCCGTCTCGCTCGATGAGCAGGGCGGTGATCGCCGCCTCGCTCGGCGTGGTCAGCGACACGTTGCGGGCACGGGAACGGATGGTGATCACCACGTCCTGCGGGGTGGGCGCACACAGCACCCACACGGTGCGGGGGGCAGGCTCCTCGACAGCCTTGAGCAGCGCGTCGGCGCCGCGTTCGGTGACCCGGTCTGCGTCCTCGACCACGATGACCTGGTGGCGGCCCAGCGTGGGGCTCATCGCCGCGCGTCGCACCAGGTCGCGGACCTCGTCGACGCCGATGGAGAGTTGCTCGGTGCGCAGCAACGTCACGTCGGGGTGCGCCCCCGACAGGGACGTGCGGCAGGGGTTGCACGCGCCGCAGCCGCCGCGCTCGCACTGCAGAGCTGCGGCGAAGGCCCGCGCCGCGTTCGAGCGCCCCGACCCAGGCGGACCCGTCAGCAGCCACGCGTGCGTCATGGAGTTCTTCTCCCCCATCACGGCACGCCGCAGCACCTCGACGGCGCGCTCCTGGCCGACGAGGTCGGCCCAGACGCCGGAACCGGCGGGCGGGGACTCGCTCATGGCGCCAGTGTGCCCTCGACGTCGGACGTTTCGGCACCGAACAGGGTGCGCAGCGCACTCCTGCGATCGACGCGCAGCACCTCGGGGTCGGCTGCCTCCAACTCGGCAAGGCGTCCGCGGACCTTCTCCTGGATCGCGGTGATGCTCTCGCGGGCCTTCAGGACGAGGTAGCGCCCCGGATCCCGTTCCGCCAGCCGCAGGAAGTAATCGCGCGTGCGGGCGTGGAAGTCGTCGTCGGCGGCCTCCAGCCGGTCGCGCTCGCCGATGGTGGCCAGCCCTTCGGAGGGTTCCAGGTCAAGCAGCACCGTCAGGTCGGGGACGAGGTGGTCTGCCGCCCACCACGCGATGGGTTCCAGATCGGCCAGGTCGAGGGTGCGCCCCGCCCCCTGATAGGCGAGCGTGGAGTCGATGTAGCGGTCGGAGATCACGACGGCGCCCCGCGCCAGCGCCGGCTTGACGGTGGTGTCGACGTGGTGGGCGCGGTCGGCCGAGTACAGCAGCGCTTCGGCCCGCGGAGACAGATCACCGGTCGCCGGGTCGAGCAGGATCGCCCGGATCTTCTCCCCCACCGGCCCCTCGCCAGGCTCGCGCGTCACGACGACGTCGCGTCCTTGTTCCTCCAGCCAGCGTCCCAGCAGCGCCGACTGGGTGGACTTACCCGCCCCGTCGCCGCCCTCGAACACGATGAACAGTCCATGCACTCGCTCATCCTAGGGGGAGGAGCATTTCCTCACCGGGGTCTGAGGCGCCAGACCTCTGCCGTCGGTTCGCGCGAGGCGGACACGAATCGGGAATATCTGACACATCGACGCTGTTCGCCTGTTAGCAAGGAGTCATCCGCGGTCCTTCGCAGGACCCACCACAGAAAGGACAATGTCGTGACCCCGAACCCCTCACAGACCTCCGGAGGTGCCGTCGCCGACAGCGACGCCCACTCCCTCTCCGTCGGCGCCAACGGCCCCCTCGTCCTGCACGATGTGCACCTGGTCGAGACGCTGGCCCACTTCAACCGCGAGAACGTCGTCGAGCGGCGTCCCCACGCCAAGGGCGCCGGCGCGTTCGGTCGCTTCACCGTGACCCACGACGTGTCCTCCTTCACCAAGGCGGCCGTCTTCCAGCCCGGCACCGAGACCAAGACGCTGCTGCGGTTCTCCACCGTCGCCGGCGAGCTGGGCTCCCCCGACACGTGGCGCGACGTGCGCGGCTTCTCGCTGCGCTTCTACACCACCGAGGGCAACTACGACCTGGTCGGCAACAACACTCCGGTGTTCTTCCTGCGCGACCCCATCAAGTTCCCCCACTTCATCCGCTCGCAGAAGCGCCTCCCGTCCAGCGGCCTGCGCGACAACACGATGCAGTGGGACTTCTGGACGCTGTCGCCCGAGTCGGCGCACCAGGTCACCTACCTGATGGGTGATCGCGGCCTGCCGAAGACGTGGCGCAACATGAACGGCTACGGCTCGCACACCTACATGTGGGTCAATGCCGCGGGCGAGCGGTTCTGGGTGAAGTACCACTTCCACACCCAGCAGGGCATGGAGTTCCTCACCAACGAGGAGGCGGCGACCATCGCCGGGCAGGACGCGGACTTCCACCGCCGCGACCTGTTCGAGGCCATCGGGCGCGGCGAGTTCCCGAAGTGGACGATGTCGATCCAGGTCATGCCGTACGAGGACGCCAAGACCTACCGGTTCAATCCGTTCGACCTGACCAAGACCTGGTCGAAGAAGGACTACCCGCTGATCGAGGTCGGCGAACTGGAGTTGAACCAGAACCCCGACAACTTCTTCGCTCAGATCGAGCAGGCGGCGTTCGCGCCGTCCAACATCGTTCCGGGCATCGGGTTCTCCCCCGACAAGATGCTGCTGGGTCGCGTGTTCGCCTACGCCGACGCCCACCGCTACCGCATCGGCGCGAACTTCCACCAGCTTCCGGTGAATCAGCCCATCGCGGTCCCCGGCGGCCAAGAGGGCGCCAACCAGTACGTGTTCGATGGCCAGATGGCGTTCTACCACTCCGGTGGCGCCCCGGTGTACGCCCCGAACTCCTTCGGGCGGCCTTACTCCGACTGGCAGGGCACCCCCGCGGAGACGTGGGAGTCCGACGGCGACATGGTGCGCGCGGCCTACACGCTGCGTGCCGAGGACGACGACTTCGGCCAGGCCGGAACGCTCGTGCGCGAGGTCTTCGATGACGCCGCCCGCGACCGCCTCGTCGAGACCGTCACCGGCGCCCTGACGGGCGTCACGGGCGAGGTTCTTGCCCGGGCGATCTGGTACTGGACGTCCATCGATCCGACCGTCGGCGGCCGCATCGAGGCCGCGGTGAACGCTCGCTGACGCAGCGTACCTCGTCGACGCAGCGGGGTCGTCCCTTTCGGGGGCGGCCCCGTTCGTCATGCCCGGGTTGTCACCGGACTAGGGTCGTGCGCGTGAGTCTCTTCGTGGTGTCGGTGACGTTCCGCAATGACCAGGGGGACCTACTGCTGGTCCGCAAGCGGGGAACCACGGCGTTCATGCTGCCGGGAGGCAAGGTCGAACCGGGCGAGACGCACCCGCAGGCGAGCGTCCGCGAGGTCGCCGAAGAACTCTCCTTGAGCCTCGCCGAATCCGACCTGACGCTGCTGGGCCACTGGTCGGCGGGGGCCGCCAACGAACCCGGCCTCACCATCACCTCCGACGTGTTCCTCGCCCCGCTGCCCGGCGAGCCCGTCGCGTCCGCGGAGATCGAGGAACTGCGCTGGCTTCCCCTGACCCCGGACGCGGCCTCCGCGCCCGCGCTATCGCCCATGCTCGTCGAGCACGTCATCCCCGCCCTGCTGCGACGACCTACAAATAGCGGTGGATCGTAGCCCTCAAGACATCGGCGGACGCATACAGTTCCTCGAGACTTGAGATCGGCTCACGCGTCTCAACCTTGGCCTCGTCGAACAATCCGAGATAGCGCTGCTTGCGATTGAAGTGAAGCCTGCAGATGGGCTTGCGATTGTTATCATCCAGCAGAATCGCGAGATACGATTTGGAATCCCGCATGGAGATCCGGGAAAGGGGGACCTCGCTGGCGCAAATGGCCCTGATGATATGGAATCCCTCCAGTTCATCAAGGGTGGTTTCCACGCCATCATTGACCTCCTGGACCTCCTCCGCCGCCCCCTCGGATTCCTGAGCGACGGGAGCAGCCCCCACCCTGGGCGCCGAACCGCCAAGCGCGGACTTGAGCCTCTCATTCACCTTGTCGCTGATGAACTGGTCGAGAGACTTCTTCACCAGCCCCGTGAACAATTCGCGGACCCGCTGCGTGTAGGAACCCTCGTACACGCGAAGAGCAAGGAGTTTGACGAAATCATCGCTGGGCTCAGTGAACTGCTCACCGAGCGCCCTCTTGAGGGCACTCACATACTTGAGTTCTTCAGCGGCAAGCAGGACCGAGTCCAAATCGAAGGCATCTTTCGTCAATTTTTTGAGCTCGGGAAGAACGTAGGGATCGACGTTAGCGAGATCGAGCTGTAGGAATGGCTTCTCATCCATCCGGTTGGGACGGTCCAGATCGGTGTAGAAGTTCCACGAGCGGCCATTGGTCAGCACTCCAATGCGCGCGTTGGAGGTGTGGAAGTACCGAATCAACTGGCCAGCATGATCAAGACTCAGCGGCTCGCCGATCTTCTTGGCTTCGATCAGCATCTGCACGGCCCCATCGCGAAGCACCGCGAAATCGATCTTCTCACCCTTCTTCAACCCGAGGTCGGCGATGTACTCCGGTACGACCTCCGTCGGATTGAAGACGTCATACCCCAAGACCCGGCCGATGAACGGCATGATGATCGCCGTCTTGGTGGCCTCCTCGGTCGCCAGTTGATCCTCATACTGCTTGACCTTGTCGACCATGTCGGCAAGAGAGTCCTCGAACGCCACTGTCCGTCCCCTTCTGCTAGTGAGCCACATCGTGGCACACAAAGCGCAAAGGGAGTGGCGAACTATGCCAACGACACGGTGTCGAAACTCCGCCCTCAGTCTGTCGAGGCTGAGGTGGGCTTCCTCGCGGCCGGTTTCCGGGCTGCCGGTTTGCGGGTGGCCGGCTTCTTGGCGGCGGTCGTGGTGGTCGCCTTGGCTGCCGTGGACGTCCGGCGCGTGGTCTTCTTCGGGGCGGGCCCCTTAGCGCGCTTCTCGGCGAGCAGTTCCGCCGCGCGCTCCAAGGTGATCTCCTCCACCGAATCCGACTTGCGCAACGTGGCGTTGTACTCGCCGTCGGTCACGTACGGACCGAACCGGCCGTCCTTGACCACCACGGGCTTGCCCGAGTTCGGATCGTCGCCGAGTTCCTTCAGCGGCCCGGCCGCGGCGCGACGGCCGCGTTGCTTGGGCTGGGCGTAGATCGCCTCGGCCTGCTCCAGCGTCACCGTGAACAACTCGTCTTCACTGGTCAGCGAGCGGTAGTCGGTGCCCTTCTTCAGGTACGGCCCGTACGGACCGTTCGCCGCGGTGATCTCCTTGCCCTCGGCGTCAGCGCCCACCACCCGCGGCAACGTCAGCAGTTTGAGCGCCTCCTCCAACGTCACCGTGTCCAGAGACATGTCCTTGAACAGGGACGCCGTGCGCGGCTTCTGCTTCTTCGGGGCGTCTTCGGGCAGCACCTCGGTGACATAAGGGCCGTATCGGCCGTTCTTGACCACCAGCGGGTTTCCGGACACGGGATCGTTGCCCAGCTCCTTGGTGGCGCCCGAGGGGGTCTCCAGCAGCTCGCGCGCCTTCTCCACGGTCAGCTCGTCCGGCGGCAGGTCCTCGTCGATGTTGGCGCGGTTCCCGTCCGCGTCCTCGACGAAGGGCCGGAACTTCCCGACTCGCACCTCGATACCCGAGCCGTTGTCATGGACGGGCGCGAACGTGGCGATCTGCCGGGGATCGATGTCGCCCAGCTCCTCGACCAGAGTCTGCAGGCCCTGGTAGCCGTCCTCGCCCTCGGTCCCGAAGTAGAAGTCCTTCAACGTCTGGATGCGGTCGGCCGAACCCTTGGCGATCTCGTCGAGGACGTCCTCCATCTCGGCGGTGAACTGGTAGTCCACCTGGCGAGGGAAGTGCTCCTCCAGCAGCCGGGTCACGGCGAACGCCAGCCAGGTCGGCACCAGCGCGGAGCCCTTCTTGAACACGTAGTCGCGCTCGGTGATGGTGCGGATGATCGACGCGTACGTGGACGGCCGCCCGATCTCCAGCTCCTCCAGCTTCGCCACGAGCGACGGCTCGGTGTAGCGGGCGGGCGGACGCGTCGCGTGCGGCTCCGCCTCCACCCCGGCCACATCGAGGGCGTCCCCGACCGTGAGGGCAGGCAACTGTGCGGTCGCATCGTCGGAGGAATCGCCCTCGTCGGTGCCCTGCACGTAGGCCCGCAGGAAACCCGGGAAGGTCAGCGTCCGCCCCGAGGACGCCAGCGCCGCCGTCCCCACGCCGACGATCTCACCCGTGGTGGCGTCGGTCACGTCCACGGCGGCCTTCAGGGTCGCCGTCATGCCGATCGAGACGGTCTGTCCCTCGGCGTCCCGCATCTGCGAGGCGACCGTGCGCTTCCAGATCAGGTCGTAGAGGCGGAACGCGTCCCCGCGCAGCCCCGTCTTGTCGGGGGCGGTGAAGCTGTCCCCGGCGGGCCGGATGGCCTCGTGGGCCTCCTGCGCATTCTTCACCTTGGAGGCATAGGTGCGCGGCCGATCCGGCAGATAGGAAGCCCCGTAGAGCTCCTTCACCGCCGCCCGGGCACCCTGCACGGCGGTCGCCGAGAGCGTGATCGAGTCGGTACGCATATAGGTGATGTGGCCGCCCTCGTACAGCTCCTGGGCGACCGACATGGTGCGCTGCGCGGTGAACCCGAGCTTGCGGCCCGCGTCCTGCTGCAGCGTCGTGGTGCGGAACGGCGGGTAGGGACGCCGCGTGTACGGCTTGGCCTCCACCGAATCCACCCTGACGCCCGCCCCGGTGAGCCCCTCGGCGAGTGCCTGTGCCCCCGCCAGATCCAGATGCAGGGCCTTCCTCGCGGTGAGCTTGCCGACGCTGTCGAAGTCGCGCCCCGCAGCCACCTTCAGCCCCGCAGCGGCACTCACGCGCGCCGTGAACGCGGACGGGTCGGCGTCGGCGCCCGCATCCAGCGTGACGGTCAGATCGGCGTAGTCAGCGGACACGAACGCCATGCGCTCGCGCTCGCGGTCGACGATGAGCCGGGTCGCGACCGACTGCACGCGTCCGGCCGACAGCTTCGGCTTGACCTTCTTCCACAGCACCCGGCTGACCTTGAAGCCATAGAGCCGGTCGAGGATCCGGCGCGTCTCCTGCGCGTCGACCAGATCGATGTCGAGGTCCCGGGGGGCGGCGACGGCCGCGCGGATGGCGTCCGGGGTGATCTCGTGGAACACCATGCGCTTGACCGGGACCTTCGGCTTCAGCTCTTGGAGGAGGTGCCACGCGATGGCCTCGCCCTCGCGGTCCTCATCGGTGGCGAGGTAGAGCTCGTCCACCGTCTTGAGCGCGTCCTTCAGTTTCTTGATCGTCGCCCGCTTCGCCGTCTGCACCACGTACAGCGGCTCGAAGTCGTTGTCGATGTCGACCCCGGTCGTCGCCCAGTCCTGCCCCTTGTACTTGGCGGGCACGTCCGCGGCGTTCTTGGGCAGGTCGCGGACGTGGCCGACGGACGCCTCGACCACGTAACCATCCCCGAGGTATTGCGCGATGCTGCGCACCTTGCCGGGGGACTCGACGATCACGAGTGCGCGCTTGTTGTCAGTTGCCACGATCTGCCTTCTCCAACACGAGGAACGGGAATCACCCCGAGAGCCTGGCGGGCCGCAGGGGCCACCAGGACGGGATGCTAGCGGGTCCCCGCAAGAACAGCCGACCATGGACGCGCCCGGCGTGCTGCCTAGACTGGCAGCGTGAGCGCACCCTGGCCCGTACCGCCGCCACCCCCTGTGGCGCGCCGTACGTCCCTGGCCACCGTCGTCGTCGGCGTCCTGATCGCCGTGCTGGCGCAGCTCGCCACGCTCGCGCTGGTCAGCTCCACCGCCACCGGATGGGTAACCCGGGCCAGCGCCCCCACCGCCTACCCGGCACCGTCGGGTCCCGTCTCGGGTGCTACCGCCTCCCCGACGCCCACGGTCGCCCAGACGACCGGACCGGTCGAGGTCACCGACGCCGTCCAGCGCGGCGTGGTGCTGATCTCCGGGCGCACCGGCAACCAGGGCGTGGCAGGCACCGGCATGGTGCTGACCGCGGACGGCTACGTGCTCACCAACTATCATGTGGTGCGCTCCACCTCGTCCGTGACAGCCACCGTCGCCCGCACCGGACGCCACTACACGGCGACCCTGGTCGGGCGCGACGCCACCAAGGATGTGGCTTTGCTGAAGCTCGAAGGCGCCTCCCGGCTCGATGTCGTCACCCTCGACCAGGACCCGGTCGCGATCGGGGACGCCGTCGTGGCAGCAGGCAACGCCAACGGGCAGGGCTTCGTGAGCGCCAACCGCGGCAACGTCCAGGCGCTCAACACGTCCATCCAGGTGCGCAGCGCCTCCGAGAACGATCCGCCCCAGCGCCTCCGCGGCCTCATCCAGGCCAACGCGGCCGCCTGGCCCGGCGACTCCGGCGGGCCGATGTTCGACGCCCAAGGCGAAGTGCTCGGCATGACGACCGCCGGCGGGACCACCGACGAATCCGACGAGGACCGTCGCGTGTACGGCGTCCCGATCGCCGCCGCCATGCAGGTGGTCACGCAGGTGCGCGCGGGCGACGAGTCCGGCACGGTCGTCATCGGCCCCAAGGCCTACCTCGGTGTCGTGGTCGAAAGCGACGACACCGCCCAGGAAGTCGTCATCACCCGCGTCGAGGCCAGCACCCCCGCCTCCCGCGCCGGGCTGCGCACCGGCGACATCATCACCTCCCTGGACGGGCACCCGATCGGATCCCGCGCCGACCTGTCCACCGCCCTCGACGGCATCGAGCCGGGCAGCACCGTGGACATCGGCTGGACGACCTCGTCGGGACGCGAACGCACCGGCACGGTCACGGTCACCGCCAGCAGCATCAACTGACCGGCGCCGCCGCTCACACCCAACCGTGAGGCGACCCACAGGCAGGACACAGGATCGGGGCGTCCACTGGTGGACATGAAGACGACCACTTCGCTCACCGCCCTCGCACTCGCCGGCGCGACCGCGCTGGCCCTGGCGGTTCCGACCCTCGCCCCCCGGCTGGCCGACCAGCTGTCGCCCGCGTCGTCGGTCACCTCCGGGTCCACCGCCCCCTGGACCAATGACGGTTCCTGGTCGGGCGGCTCCTCCAGCACGACCACCGACCCCGCCACCGGGGGTACCGGCACGACGACCTCCGCCAGCCAGACCGCCGCCGTGACGGCGGCCCAGAGCAAGGGCATCGTGCTCATCACCACCCAGACCACCTCCGGGCAGGCGGCCGGCACCGGCATGGTGCTCACCGCCGACGGCCAGATCCTGACCAACTACCACGTCGTCGAAGGGTCGACATCCATCGAGGTCGAGATCGTCGACACCGCCAAGACCTACACCGCGACCGTCGTCGGCCACGACGCCACCCGTGACGTCGCCCTGCTCCAGTTGAAGAACGCGTCCGGCCTGGCCACCATCACCCCCGACGACGACCAGGTCGCGCTCGGCCAGGAACTGACGGCGGTGGGGAACGCGTCCGGCGGCGGCGAACTGGTCGCGGCCACCGGGTCGGTGACCGGGCTGGAGAAGCAGGTCACGGTCAGCTCCGAGACGGGCGGCACCGAGACCCTCACCGGCGTCATCGAGACCAACGCCGGCGCGGTCGCCGGTGATTCCGGCGGACCCATGTTCGACGCCGAGGGCGAAGTGCTCGGCATGACCACCGCGGGCAGCAGCCGGGTCACCGCGAGCCCGCGGGGCGGCCGCAGCACCCAGGACAACACGTCGACGACCGTCAGCTACGCCGTCCCGATCGACGACGCCCTGGCCGTGATCGAGCAGATCCGCACCGGCAAGGAGTCCGGCACCGTCGAGGTCGGTGCTAAGGCGTACCTCGGGATCAGCGTCGCCGGCTCCTCCTCACTCGTGGTCGCGTCCGTCGTCACCGACGGGCCCGCCGCAGTGGCGGGGCTGACCGCCGGATCGACGATCACCGCCATCAACGGGGTGACCGTGTCCAGCCACGACGACCTGTCGGCGCAACTGGCCACCCTCGATCCGGGCGCCAAGGTCAAGCTGACCTGGAAGGACTCCTCCGGCACGGCGCACTCGGCGACGGTGACGCTGGGCACGAGCCCGATCAACTGAGCTCCGGTTGGCCCCGAGGGGGTCGGGGCCAACCGGTCACGTCGCGGGCCCGCCTTCCCGCGACAAGTAGCCCTGGCGGATGAGTTCACGCAGGCGTGGGAGCAACTCATCCGCCAGGGCCTCCGCATCGGCGTCGAGGATGTCGGCGACGGCGGTGATGAGCGTGGCGGTGTCGAGTTCGCCGTCCGAGGCCCCCAGGACCGCCCCGAGTGCGGTGTCCACCTCCACGGCGCGGCCGAAGCCGTACCGCTGTCGGTAGACCACGTGCTCGGGGTCGGCCTCGCCTGGACGCCCCAGCGTCTCCAGGTCGACGCCGGGGTGCAGCACCCAGGTGGCCTCCAGCAGGTCGTCATCGCCGATGTCGGCGTCCGCCACCCCGGCCTGGTGCGCGGCGAACGCCACCCCGACCGGCTGCACGACGGCGTGCGGCCACTCCTCGAACGTGAGGTCGGGCTGGTCGCGTCCGGCGTTGTGCAGCATGATCCAGCCCATCCCCACGCCGGTGATCCCCTGTGCGGCGAAGTAGTCCAGCCACTCCCGGTACCGCGTCGCATAGCTCGGGTCACCGACCAGTCCGGCGTCGTGCAGCCACACCTCGATGTACTCGTACACATCCAGCCGCTCGCGCTGCAGGACGAGGGCGTCCGCCCCGGTGGGACGGATCCAGCCCGCGAGCCGGTCCTGCCAGGAGGCGTCGTCGGTCATCGCCCAGTTGCCGAGCACCTGCAGCGTCCCGCCCGGGTTGAGCCGCGCCCCGCCCCCGCGCACCACCTGCTCGACGAGCCGATCGCCGGTGAAGCCACCCTCGCGATACACGAGCCGCTCCCCGGTCGGCGGGCTCATCACGTACGGCGGATTCGTCACGATCAGATCAAACGTCTCATCGCAGACCGGCTCGTAGAGGGAGCCCTCGCGCACGTCGAGGATCAGCTCGTTGAGCGCGCCGGTCAGCCGGGCGAACGAGACGGCCCGCGGGTTCAGATCGGTGGCGACGACACGGTCGGCGTGCGTGGCCAGGTGCAGGCTCTGGACACCGCACCCGGTGCCCAGGTCGAGCGCGCTGCCCACCGGCCGCCGGATCGTCATCTGGGCCAGCGTGCTGGACGCCGGGGAAAGCCCGAGCACGTAGTCCGGTCGGGGCCGGTCGAGGCGTCCGTCCAGTGTGGGAAGCAGGTCGTGAGCCACCCAGCCGTCGAACGCGCCCGGCGTCCCCGGATCCGAGGTCGCCGCGTAGGGCCGGATCTCGACGGCAGCGACCAGGTCCGTGGCGCCGCCCGGCGCCACGGCCGCGAGCAGGCCCGCATCCACCCACGGGGCGGGCTGACCCAGCGCGCGTGCGACCCGATCAGCCGGAAGGGCGTCGTGCAGCATGAACAGCCGGATCAGGTCGGCCTGCGCGTCCGTGTCCGCGCCCAGTGCGTCCCGCGTGGCCGGGGTCGTGTTGCGGGCCAGCGCGTCGATCGCGGCATCGCCGAGGCGGTCCGCGACCGACTCGAAGCTGTAGCCGGCGTCCCGGAGTCGTCGTGCCAGCAGCCGGGCGTCCAGGTTCTCGAACATGTCCCCAGCCTCCCATGGGCCCGGCCCCAACTCGTGCGCGGTCACCGGCGTCGTCCGCGGGTGATTGTCGGCCGGGATGCCTATGCTCGTCGCGTCACGCCTCATCCGATCCGGCCACCGCCGCGGCGAGGAGATGCGGTGACGCTCACGAAGGCAAGGGGGTGCGCGATGGGGATTCCGGCCTGGCTGGCAGAGTCGGAGGCCGTCGCCTACCGACACCACCGGGACGCGCGTCCCGGGGCGACGGGGGCGTGGCCGGCCTGGGTGTCGCCCCGCATCCGGCACGCGTTCGGTCGGCAGGGCATCGAGGCCCCGTGGGAACACCAGATCGCCGCCGCGGAGGCCGCCCATGCGGGCCATCACGTGGCCCTGGCGACGGGGACCGCGTCGGGCAAGTCGCTGGCCTACCTGCTGCCGGTGCTCGCGGCGACCGCTGACGGCGTCGTGCCCGACGGCTGCCGGGTGCCTGGCGCTCGCGGGGAGCGCTCCGGGTTGCGCGTGCAGAGTCAGCCCACGGCCTTGTATCTCTCCCCCACCAAGGCCCTCGCCCACGACCAGCTTCGCGCCTGTGAAGAACTGGGCGTCCCCGATTGGCGTGTGGCCGCCCTCGATGGGGACTCCGACGCCGATGAGCGCCGGTTCGCCCGGGAGTTCGCCTCCTATGTGCTCACCAACCCGGACATGCTGCACCGCAGCGTCCTGCCGCAGCACTACCGCTATGCCCGGCTGCTCAGCGGCCTGACCCACGTCATCATCGACGAGGCGCACCGTTACAAGGGGCTGTTCGGCGCCCACATGGCGGCGGTGCTGCGCCGGCTGCGACGGCTGGCACACCACTACGGCGCCCACCCCGTCTTCGTCTGCACGTCGGCCACCATCGCGGCGCCGGAGACGGTCGCGGCAGCCCTGATCGGCAGCGACGACGTCGTCGCGGTGACGGCGGACGCTTCTCCACGTCCGGCCCTCGATGTGGTGCTGCTCTCGCCGACCGCGAGCCTCACCGAGACGACCGCCGGGCTGCTCGCCGGGTTCGCCCGGCAGGGGCAGGCGCTGGCATTCACGACGTCGCGGCTGCAGGCCGAGTTGATCGCGATCCGGGCCCGCGAGCTGTCTTCCGCACCCGAGACGATCGCCGCCTACCGGGGCGGGTACCTGCCCACGGATCGCCGTTCGATCGAGTCCGGACTGAGCGATGGCCGGCTCCGCGGCGTGGCGAGCACGAACGCGCTGGAGCTTGGGATCGACATCGCCGGGATGGACGCGGTCATCACGGCCGGGTTCCCGGGGACGCTGGCTGCGTTTTGGCAGCAGGTGGGGCGTGCCGGGCGCGACGGGCGCGACGCCACGGCGGTGCTGGCGGCCCGGGAGGATCCCCTCGACGCGTACCTGGTGCAGCACCCCGAGTCGATCTTCGAGCGTCCGCTGGAGCGGACGGTCGTCCCGATCGACAACCCGTTCGTGCTCGGCCCCCACCTGTGCGCCGCCGCCCAGGAGATCCCCTTGACCGAGGCGGACGCAGCCTGGTTCGGGCCCGACACTGTGCGGCTGGCCGACTCGCTGGCCCGGCAGGGGGCGCTGCGGCGGCGTCCGGCGGGGTGGTTCTGGCCGCACGCCTCGCGGGCAGTCGATTCGATCGACCTGCGTTCGGCGCAGGGCAAGGCGTATGAGGTGGTCGACGACGCCACGGGCCGGGTGATCGGCCAGGTGGACGCCTCGGCCTCGGATCGGACGCTGCACCCCGAGGCGGTGTACGTGCACCAGGGCGAGACCTGGCTGGTGCAGTCGGTAGAGGAGGACGACCGCATCGCGTTGGTGCATCGTGCCGACCCGTTGTACTACACCCAACCGCAGTCGGTCTCGGACGTTCGGATCCTCACCACGGAGCGGTCGCGCGCCTTCGGCACGGGCGAGCTGTCTTGTGGTGAAGTCGAACTGTCCAGCCAAGTCACCTCCTATTTGCGGCGCGACGCCGAGTCCGGCGAGGTGTGGGATCAGACCCCGCTGGAGTTCCCGGAGCGGCGCATGACGACCCGTGCCGTCTGGTGGACCCTGCCAGGGTCTTTGCTGCTCGACGCCGGGGTTGCCGCCGTCGACCTCCCCGGAGCGCTGCACGCCGCGGAGCATTGCGCGATCGGCCTGCTTCCCGCGTTCGTGCCCTGCGACCGTTGGGACATCGGCGGGCTCTCAACGGCGCTTCACCCCGACACGGGAGCCGCCACCGTGTTCGTCCACGATGGGCTCCCCGGCGGCTCGGGGCTGGCCGAACGAGGCTTCGACCTGGCCGAGCAGTGGTGGTCGGCCACCCTGGACCGGCTGCTGACCTGCCCGTGCGAGGCGGGGTGCCCCGCGTGCGTGGTCTCCCCCAAGTGCGGGTCGGGCAACAACCCGCTCGACAAGGACGGCGCCGCCGGCTTGCTGAACCTGCTGCTGGGGCGGATCCCCTCCCGTCTGCCCGGCGCCCCCACGCCCCGTTGAGCCGGCCATCCACAGCCGCTGTCGTCCACGGGCCTCCCGCCGCCCGACACGCCCTGCGGCCTGTGTCGTGCGGCGTGCGCCCTGCGTCGTGCGTCGTGCGTCGTGCGTCGTGCGTGCCACGCGCGCCGATGCGGATCATTCCGGCGCCCCGGTCAGGACCCCCGCATTGGCGTGACCTGACAGGGGCGTCCTCCAGGGGCCGATGCCCGCCTCGATCTCCACGTCGACGGTGACGACCACCTCGACCTCATCGCCCGCGACGGTGCAGGCAGTCACCTCGGCGCCGTTCAGCGCCGCCGACCGGGTGGCTTCGGAGCATGCCTCACGGCCGGCGAGCTGGGCCGTCGCACCGGCCAGGGCTGCCAGATCCGCCGCCCCTTGCGCGGCGTAGCCGCGAGCCGTGAGAACGCCCGCCCCCAGCAGCAGTGTGGCCAGCCCCGCAATCAGCACCATCACCAGGGAGCTCCACACCATGGCTGATCCCCGCTCAGCGGACTCCGGCGCGTGGAGCCCACCAGCGGTGCACCCGCGACGGGCCGGTGCGGTGACCCGCGCGAAACCGCCGCCCACGGCGATCACGGCCGCTCCTCCACGACCGTGGCCTGGGCCCTGATCGGCCAGACCACCGGGCCCACCCGGGCGGTGACCGTCACGTCCGTCACGACGGCCCCGGATTCGCGCCGGGTCAATACGGTCGCCCCGCGCGGGGCATCCTGGCGCGCCCGAGCCACGGCCGCCTGGTCGCCACGCGCTTCCTGCCTGGCCACCTCATTGGCGGTCACCTGGCAGGCCCCCAGTACGAACACCGCACCCGCCATCGCGAGGGCGACGCCCCCGATGAGGGCAAGCAGGATGACGGCGAAGGCGGTCTCCACCGTGACCATGCCTGCCTCGGTCGTGGGCCGGGTCGCGAGCCGCTCGGCGCCGCCTCGGCCTCCGCGCACCGACGAGAGCCCGGGCGTACGCCCAGCCCCGCCGCCCCCCGGCGGACCAAGCCCCGAGCCGCCCCGGGTAGCACCCACCCGCCGCCGTCGTGTCATGGTGGTCCTTTCGTTCGCTCCAGCCCTGCTGTGCCCGCGAAGGGGCCGCGTCTCGCCATGCCCCGTCGCAAGTCCTGCTGTGCCGGCGAGGGAGCCGCTCCCGGGGGCGCCACACGTGGTGATGCCGCTCCGGGAGCGGTTCCCCTCGACGGAATCACACCTCAGCGCTTGCCCAGGGACAGGCCGTTCTGGAAGGCCCCCTGGACCCAGCCCATGATCGCTTCGATGAGCTCCTTGACCAGGGTCTCGAACGTGCCGGTGCTGATGGCGGTGATGATGATCCCGATGATCACGATGACGATGACCACGCCGAGGGCGTACTCCACGGTGGCCATGCCGCGCTCGCGCAACCGGGAGGCCCGCTGGGCTCGGTGACCGGCCGCCTCCGGTGCATGCGCGGAGCCCGAGAGGAGGCGGATGGCAGAGGTGGGGATTGCATGGGACATGAGATCTCCTGGCTTTTTTCCGTTGCCGGACACCGCCGCTCGGCGATGCACCCTGACGTTGGGCGGCGGCAGCGCTCCAGCGTCACGGCAGCTATCCCCTGTGGACACATCACTCGGCCAACACCGGCACTGTGGACGACGCACTCCCCGTCCCCTACGGGCCCACGAGCCGCCGACCAGCGTGGCGAGCGGAGGGGCACGGCAGCGCGCGGCGCGGCAGGACCCGCCACGCGTGCGCCGCATGCGGTGCGCCGACTGGCGGTGGAGGGCATTCCTCCGGCCCCGGCGGCCGCGAGGCCTCGATGGGCGCCTGGAGATCCCCGATGGGGTTCACCGCGAGCCCGGCGGCCAGGGCGCGAACCAACTCGCACAGTGCGCTGAGGCGGCGTTCCCGCGCGAGCCCGGCGGCCAGGGCGCGTGCGGACCCAGGCAGAGCGATCCCCGACTCGCACTCCGGCATGAGCCGGCGTCGGGGGAGGCCCGCTGCCCCATGAGCTACCGATACGGCGGGGCTCAGGGCAGAGGCAGGTCGAACTGGAAGGTCGCGAACAGCGGGATCACCCCGATCGCGAAGAACGCGGGCAGGAAACAGATCATGAGCGGCAGGACGCCGCGCACGCCTGCGCCACGGGCACGCACCACGGCGACGTTGGCCAGGTTCAGGCGCGCCTCGCGCGCATGATGGTGCAGCAGGTCGGCCAGGCCCAGACCCGATCGGATCGCGCGGGCCACGTCGCGGCTCACCTCCGCGTACCCGGGCACCGTGGCGAGTTCCGCCCAGGCCTCGGCCTCGTCGACACCCACGTCGATCCGCTGCACCACCGCAGCCAACTCCGGGCCCGCGGGGACGCCGATCACGGCGGCCACCTCGCGCAGGGCCCGGCGCGGGGGCGCGCCGGCCTCCAGGCAGGTCGCCAGCAACGAGCAGGTCGCGGGAACTGAGCGGCGCAACGCCTCCTGCCGGTCGGCGTCCTTCCTGGTCGGCAGCATCGGGAGACGCGTGGCCCACGCCCGGATCACGGCCAGCAGCCGTCGTGGGTCACGTGGCCGCAGCCGGGACAACGGTTCAGGGGGGAGCAGCCACCACACGGCGGCGGCAGCGAACAGCGCCGCAGCGGCGGCCCACACGCTCGAGGGGGTCATGGTCGCCCCTCCGCCCCGGCCGCAATGGCATCGATCCACGCGACCCCCGCGCACGCCAGCCCGACCCCCACGTTGAGGCACACCCAGCCGACCGGCTGGCCGATCAGAAAGCCGACCGGGTTGCCGCCCAGCGCATAGCCCAGACCCAGCCCGACCAACGGGAGGACCGCCATCATGATCCCGGACAACCGCGCCGCCGCCAGTTCCGTCGCCACGACGCGGTCGACTTCCTCCTGCGCCGCCAGCCGTTGCACCGCCACGTCGACGGCGTCCACCAGCGAGGCGCCCGTCCGGGTGGCGATCTCCCATGCGTCAGCCAACTCCGCCAGCCCCGCGCACCCCGGCCGTTCCGCGAGGCGCCGCAACGCCGGGGCGGCCTCCCCGCCCGCAGCGTGCTCCGCCGCCGCGACGCGCAGCACCGGCGCGTCCTGCGCGGCTTCGGCCAGCGCCGCGGATGGGACCCGCCCCACCCGCAGCAGCCCGGCCATCGCTTCCCCCGCCTTGACGATCTCCGCTCCCTGGGCAGCGGCCCTGCGGCGCTCTGTCTGCCGCACCAGCACGGCCAGGACCGTACCCGTCACGACGGTGCCTGCGAGCGACACCGCCACCCCGGAAGGCCCCGCCATCACCCCGGCCGCCACGATGACCAGCCCCGCTGCACCCAGAACCGCCACCGGTCGCGGCAGCCGACGCGCGGGACGCACGCTCGGCTCCCCACCCAGCCGCCGCAGGGCATCCCCGTCGGGCAGCCACCACCACACCGCCCAGGAGGCGAGCACCGCCGCCACCAGGGTCATGCCGCCACCGCCCGCATCACAGCCAGTTCCGCAGCCGCGCCGCGCCCGGCCCGGCCTCGCCGCGCCCGTCGGCGCCCCAGGTGCGTCCCGGAACCGCAGTCAGCAGCCCGTCGGCGCCCCGCTCGAGCACGGCCACCTGCTCCACCCAGCGTCGTCCGCCGCGGTCGCGACGAACGTGGATCACGGCGTCCAGCGCCGCACCCGCCTGGGCGTGGAGCGCCTCCCGACCCAGACCGCCGAGGACGCCGAGGGCCTCCAGGCGAGCAGGAACCGACTGGGCGCTGTTGGCGTGTACCGTCCCGCAGCCGCCCTCGTGCCCGGTGTTCAGCGCGGCCATCAGATCCACCAACTCCGCGCCGCGGACCTCGCCGACGATCAGCCGGTCCGGACGCATGCGCAACGCGTTGCGCACCAGGTCGGTCAGGCTCACCCCGCCCGCGCTCTCCGCATTCGCCACCCGCCCCTCCAGGTGCACCACGTGCGGGTGCACCGGGTTCAGCTCTCGGCTGTCCTCGACGATCACCAGCCGCTCATCGGCGGGGACCTCACCCAGCAGCGATGCGAGCAGCGTCGTCTTGCCCGAGCCCGTGCCTCCGCTGACCAGGACCGCCGCCCGCCCGGCCACCAGGCCCCGCAGCAGCGCCTCCCCCTCCGCGCACAAGGACCCCCGGTCGACCCAGTCGCTCAGCGACATGCGCACCCGCGACGGGACACGCAGCGAGACGCACGTGCGGCCCGCCACGCACGCCAACACGGCGTGTACCCGCGTACCGTCCTGCATCCGCGCATCCACGAACGGGCTGGCGTCGTCGAGGCGGCGCCCGACCTGCGCCGCGAGCCGCACCGCGAGCCGACGCACAGCCTCGTCGTCGGTGAACCGGACGGTCGAGCGTTCCAGCCCTCGCCCGCGATCCAGCCACACGTCGTCGGGGCCGTTCACCAGTACGTCGGTGACGCCCGGCATGCGCAACAGCTCATCCAGCGGACCCGCGCCCTCGCTGTCGCGCCGCAACGCGGCCACCGTGGCGAGCACGGACGCGTCGGAGACCACGTGCCCGAGCCAGGCCAGGGCCTCCGCCACCTCGACCGGGCGGGCCGACTCACCCCGCGCGCTCAGGCGGGCGCGCACCCCGTCGAGATCAACGGCCATCGAGCACCCCCGCCGAGTGACCGGCCACCCGCCCCACCAGCGCCGCCACGGCGCGCCACCACCGTGCCCCCGCCGCACTCGGCGAGTCCCCCTCCGCGCTCGCGCGAGGCAACCGCCGATCATCGGGGACGACCCCCGCCAGCGGCAGCGCCAATGCCTCGGCAACGGCCTCGGGGGAGGCTCCTCCTGGCATCCGGCGGACGACCACCGCCCCGGACCCCCAGTCGAATCGCTCACGCACCTGGGCCGCGGACGCGACGCCGCGGGCATCACCCGCGCACACCAGAAGCGCCGCGTCCGCTCCTCGGACCGTATGCCGCGCCACCGGAGCGGGGGCACGGCCCGCATCCACGACAACGAGGTCGTGGTGCCGCGACAGCGTCCCGAGGACGGCGATCACGGCGTCACCGGGGGGAGGCTCCGAGCCGCGCCCCATCGCCACGAACGGGACGCCCTCGACGTGCGGCAGCAGGCCACGCACGTCGCCCACCTCACCTCGCGCGCCAACCAGCCTGGGCCACCGCCAGCCGGGCGCCCGCTCCACCCCGAGCAGGAGGTCGATCCCCCCGCCCAGTTCGTCAACCTCGACGAGAGCGCTGCTGCGGTTCACCCGCGCTGCCCCCAGGGCCAGCCCGGCGGCCAGCGTGGACGCCCCTACCCCGCCCGAGCCCCCGACCACCGCCACCACCCGGCCAGCCGCCTTCGGCTGGCCCGCCATCACGTCCGCCAGCAGCGCCGACCCCTGAGGCAGCACGATGACCGCCGCCCCTAGGGCGACCGACCAGGTGGCCGCATCGGCCTCCCCGAAGCCGACGAGGTACACCTCCGCGCGCCGGCGGGGCGCCACGGCCGCGATCGCCCCGGCGACATCTGCCCCCACCAGGCACACCGACGCGTGCGACCAGGAAGCCAGCCCGAGGGCCGCCTCGGCGCACACCTGTACCGCGACCCCCAGGGCGATCCCCGCGGCTTCGACCGCCTCACGAATGCGGGCATCGTGCGTGACCAGCACGACGAGGCGTTGCTCCTCCATGCCGTCAGCTTGGGCGGCTGCCCGCCTGCCGCGTCACCTGCGACACGATCTGTGGACAGCCGACGCGCCCATCCACAGGCTGCGCGCAGGTGTTGACCACGGTGATCGGTACGATCGAAAGCATGCCCGTGACCAGCCATCCGGCCTTCCCACGCGCGGCCATCGAGTGGCTGATGCCTGCGCGTGACCAGGCCCGCGTCCTGGTCCTCGGACGGGCCAGCGCCCCGGTGCTGATCGGCATCGCCTCCGAAGGCCTCCTGGTGGCGTGCGACGCCAGCCGGGGCGGCGTCCGGGCACTGTGGGCACGCGCCCCGCACGCGCTTCCCGTGGTCGCTGCTTCGGAGCACCTTCCGTTCCCCACCGGCACCTTCGACGTGGTGTTCCTGCACCAGTCCCTGCACCGGCTCGACCCGGCGGCCCTCGCCGAAGTGACCGGCGTCCTCGCACCCGGGGCGCACCTGGCCATCTCCTACACCGTCCGCGACGACTCCGTCCCCTGGGTGCGGCGCCTCACCGCGCTGCTCCGCGACGTCGACCCCGCCGCCATGGCGGGCGCGTACGGCACCGAAAGCGTCGACCGCCTCACCGAATCCGGCCTGTTCAGCGAGATCGAGGAACGACATCACCGCTTGTGGGTGCCCATTTCACGCGTCGATCTTCTCGACATGGTCGCCCGCCGGTTCCCCGACCTGGACGCCGACCGTCTCGGCCGCCTGATGGGTGAGGTCGGGGACCTGTACGAGTCCTCGGCGCGCGTCCCCGAGCCCCTGCTGCTGCCCTACCAGGTGTCCTGCTGGCGCGCGTGGGCCGACCCGCGGCGCGTCCCCCCGCCGCCGGCCCACCCCGATGGCGCCGTCTCGATCAAGGTGTAGCCCCCGCGGCGTCCTGTTCGGGCGTCGGCCGCTAGCATGAACAGCAGTCGTCGAAGGAGTTCCCATGTCTGAGCCTCAGCTCGGTGAAGTCATCAAGGACATCACCCGAGACGTCCAAGCCATCGTGCGGGGCGAGATCGAGCTGGCCAAGGCCGAGCTCCTGCCCCAGGCGAAGCGGCTGGGCTTCGGGGCGGGGCTCTTCGGCGCGGCCGGCTACCTGGCTCTCCAGGCGGTCACGCTGCTGTTCATCTGCGTCGGGCTGACGTTCTCGGCGCTGTTCTCGATGGTGGTTCCGCTGGCCTGGGCGTTCGTGCTGGGCTTCCTGACGCTGACCATCGCGGTGCTCGTCGTCGTGCTCGTGATGGTGCTCCTCGGCAAGAACAAGATGCACGTCGAGGAGCCGGCGAGCACCATCAACCAGGCGAACCTCACCATCGACGCGGTCGCCGACGCGATCGATCGCGCAGGCGCCAACGTGAAAGAGATCACCGCGAACCCGTCCCGGTCCGGCCGCGCCCTGAAGGAGCGGCCGGACTTCGTCTACGACGACAACGCGTAGACGCGGGCTTCCCACGGTTGCAGGGTCTGCAGATCCTGGCCCGTGCTCAGGTTGGTCAACAGCAGCCGGGCGTCTTCGATGTCGGGCAGTTCCGCCATCGGGACGCTCGCCAGCGACGAGGTCATGTTGGCCACGACCAGCAGCTTCTCCTCCCCCAGGGTGCGCGTGAACACCCACAGGCGTTCGTCGTCGGGCAGCAGCAAGTCGAAGCTGCCCAACTGCACGACGGGAAGCTCGTGCCGCAGCCGGATGAGTGAGCGGTAGTAGCCGCTGACGCCGTGCGGGTCGGCGGCGTCGGTGGCGACGTTGATGGTGGGCGTGGTCGGGTTGAGGGGCAGCCACGGCGTCGCCTCGGAGAACCCGCCCTCAGGCGTCCACGGCATCGGGGTCCGGGCGTTGTCGCGAGACATCTTCGCCAGGCCCGCCAGCAGCGCATCCGGGTCCGCGCCCGCGGCGACCGCCTGCCTGAACTGGCCCAGCGCCTCGATGTCGGCGTACTGCTCAAGGGACGTGAACCCGGCGTTCGTCATGCCGATCTCCTGCCCCTGGTAGACGAACGGGGTGCCCTGGTGCAGGTGCAGGACGGTGGCCAGGGCCTTCGCGGAGGCGACCCGGTGGGTGACCGAATCGTCGCCGAAACGGCTCACCGACCGTGGCTGGTCATGGTTCTCGAAGTAGAGCGAGTTCCAGCCTTCGCCGTACAGGCCCTTCTGCCACCTGGCCAGGTTCTTCTTCAGGTCGGGCAAGTGCAACGGCGCCACGTCCAGCTTCCCGCCCGGCCCCTGATCGAGACTGACGTGCTCGAAGGTGAACACCATGCCCAGCCTGTCGTGGTGCTGGGACGTGTACGCGCGAGCGTGCTCCACATCGCAGGACACCATCTCGCCGACCGTGAACAGTTGCTTGTCGGTCAGCCCGACGGCGTGGTTCATCTCCTCCAGGAACTCCACCAGGCGGGGGCCGTTGGCGACCCGGTCGATCTCGAAGCTGAACGGCTGACCGGGCGCGACGACGCCGTCGGCGAGCGGATAGGTCTTGCTGATGAGGTTGATGACGTCCATCCGGAAGCCGTCGACGCCGCGGTCGACCCACCAGTTCATCATCGCGAACACCGCCGCCCGGACCTCCGGGTTCTCCCAGTTGAGGTCGGGCTGCTTGCGGCTGAACAGGTGCAGGTAGTACTCGCCGGACGCCTCGTCGAACTGCCACGCCGACCCGCCGAAGAAGGACCCCCAGTTCGTGGGCTCGGCGCCCGGCGTCCCGGGCTGGAACCCCGCGCGCGCCGGACGCCAGATGTACCAGTCGCGCTTGGCGGAGGCCGGATCTCGGGATTCAACGAACCAGGGATGCTCGTCGGAGGTGTGGTTGACGACGAGGTCCATGATGAGCCTCAGGCCCCGCTCGTGGGCGCCGGCGAGCATCTCGTCGAAGTCGGTCAGCGTCCCGAACAGGGGGTCGATGTCCTGGTAGTCGGAGATGTCGTACCCGTTGTCGTCCTGGGGCGAGCGGTAGATCGGGGACAGCCAGATGACGTCCGCACCCAGCCCCGCGACGTGGTCGAGGTGGTTGATGATGCCCCGCAGGTCACCGATTCCGTCGCCGTCTGCGTCCGCGAACGAGCGCGGGTAGATCTGATAGACGACGGCCTTGGACCACCACGGAGCTGCGAGTTCAGACATACCTCCAGTTTCGCCCTTTGCGACGGAAAAAACTACCGCTCGGGGGCCCTGATCGGGCCCGGTCACCGCTCCCAGAGGGGGGCCTCACGGCGTCTCGCCTCCGACCGGATCGCCCCTCGGCCTGGAGCGCCACCGACTCCCGGCAGGTGTCACACTGAGGTTTCGCGACCAGCAGGAGGCGGCTTGACCAGCCCGACGCCCAGACCCATGGTCTTGGCCCCGCCGCGCCAGCGGCACGTGTTCCGCATCACGGCGGCGCAGCATCACGCGCCCCGCAACGATCCGG
>RRZT010698131.1_pt1 | contig 28488 bp, 24 predicted proteins | sample 2165551 | NCBI WGS metagenome assembly RRZT01 (sample SAMN10456910, study PRJNA506462) | wastewater metagenome | biome: wastewater; feature: sludge; material: wastewater sludge; isolation source: wastewater sludge with Escherichia coli K12::gfp cells carrying plasmid... | place: USA: Moscow, Idaho... | reverse complement strand
GCGGGTCGAGCTGGCCCTGGACACGCAACGCCAGGCCATGCATGCCGAGCGTCAGGCCAGCAGCGGTCTGATCATCCTGGCAGCGGCCCTGGCGCTGCTTTTCGGTCTTGGCGCGGCGATCATGATCAGCCTGGCCATCGTGCGTCCGCTCAAGCGCGTGATCGGCCTCGCCGAATCCATTGCCAGTGGCGACCTCAGCGTACGTATCGAACAGGATCGGCGCGATGAAATCGGGCAGCTGCTGGCTGCCATGCAAGGGATGTCCGCCAACCTGCGCGATATGGTCGGCCGCCTGCAGGGTGGTGTGACGCAGATTTCCAGCTCCGCCCAGACCCTCTCGACAACTGCCGAGCAGACGCGCCAAGGCGTCAATGGTCAGAAGCTGGAGACCGATCAGGTCGCCACCGCCATGAGCCAGATGACGGCCACGGTGCACGAGGTGGCACGCAATGCCGAGGCCGCAGCGGCTTCCACTGAACAGGCTGACCAGCGTGTCGGTGCCGGTAGCCAGGTGGTGCGCCAGACCCTGCAGCGCATCGAGCAATTGGCTCGCGCCATGGACGCCACTACCGAGAGCATTCAGCGTCTGAGCCAGGACACTCAGCGTATCGATGCCGTACTCGAGGTGATCAAGAGCGTGGCCGAGCAGACCAACCTGCTGGCGCTCAACGCGGCCATCGAAGCGGCGCGTGCCGGAGAACAGGGGCGCGGTTTCGCGGTGGTCGCCGATGAGGTAAGGGCGCTGGCAAAACGCACTCAGCAATCCACGGCGGAAATCGAGTCGCTGATAGCGGCCTTGCGCGAGGGCAGCCGCCGCGCGGTGACCGACATGGAGCAGAGCGCCAGCCTGGTGAATCTCACGGTTGGCGACGCCAGCCAGACCGAAGGCGCCCTGACGGCCATTGCCGAGGCGGTGAGCCTGATTTCGGAGATGAACCAGCAGATCGCTGCAGCAGCGGAGCAGCAAACCGCCGTGGCCGAGGAAATCAACCGCAGCGTCACCTCGATCCGCGATATTGCCGATCAGTCAGCTACGGCCATGGACGAAACCGCTGCGTCGAGCATCCAGCTGGCTGAGCTGGGGCGGGAGCTGCAGGGCATGGCAGGGCACTTTCGCATGACATAGCGTCTGCCCTCACAGTTTCGTGAGCAAACTTTGCATAGCGCTAGGCCACGCCTCGGCGCCCCAGTAGCATCGGTGTTCTGCATAAGGAGCCAACGATGCGAACCAAACTCGATGCCTGTCTCGACTCGGTCAATCAGGTATTGCTGGGCAAAGAGGCGCAGGTGCGCCTGGCACTGACCTGCCTGCTGGCGCGTGGTCACCTGCTGATCGAAGACCTGCCGGGCATGGGCAAGACCACTCTCAGCCATGCCCTGGCGCGCGTGCTGGGGCTGAGTTTCCAGCGTATTCAGTTCACCTCCGACCTGTTGCCGGGCGACATTCTTGGCACCTCGGTGTTCGACAAGGACAGCGGGCAGTTCGTCTTTCATCCGGGACCGATCTTTGCCGAGTTGGTGCTGGCCGATGAAATCAACCGCGCCACGCCGAAGAGTCAGAGCGCGCTGCTCGAAGCCATGGAAGAAGGGCAGGTGACCATCGAGGGCGCGACCCGGCCGCTGCCCGAGCCGTTCTTCGTCATCGCCACCCAGAACCCCAGCTGTCAGGGCGGCACCTTCGCGCTGCCCGAGTCGCAGCTCGACCGCTTCCTGATGCGCATCGCCCTCGGCTACCCGGCACGTGCCGCCGAGCGCACCCTGCTGCTCGGCGCCTCGCGGCGCGAGCTGCTGCCGCAGCTGGAGCCGGTGCTCGATCCCCGCGCCCTGGCCGCGCTGCAGGCCCAGGCGGGCGCCGTGCATGTCAGCGAGGCTGTGGTCGACTACATCCTGCGCCTGGCCGAAACCACCCGCAGCCAGCCGTCCTTCGCCCTCGGCCTGTCGCCGCGCGGCAGCCTCGGCCTGCTGGCGGCGGCGCGCGCCTGGGCGCTGCTGGCCGGGCGCGAGTACGTGATCCCCGAGGATGTCCAGGCGGTGCTGCCGGCGGTGGCCGGGCATCGCCTGCGCGATGCCGCCGACCCCGCCGGCCACGGCGGCGGCGCGCTGGTGCAGGGTCTGCTGCGCGACGTGGCGCCGCTGTGATGGCCGGGGCGGGCAAGCTCTGGCGCGACAGCCGCTGGCTGCAGCGGCGCATCCCCGCCGCGCGCCAGGTACGCCTCGGCGCGCGGAGCATCTTCATCCGTCCGAGCGCGGCCGGCTGGCTGTTCGCCGTCGGCTGGCTGGCGCTGCTGCTGGTGGCGATCAACTACCGCAACAGCCTGGCCTACGCCCTGTGCTTCCTGCTGCTGTCGCTGGCGCTGGTGGCGATCCTGCACACCTGGCGCAACCTGGCCGGCATCGAGCTGGCGGCCGGCGAGGCGCCGCCGGTGTTCGCCGGCGAGCGCGCGCTGCTGCGCGTGCGCCTGCAGAGTGGCGGGCGCGCCCATCACGGCATCGAACTGGGCTGGCCGCCGGCGCCCTTGCTGCGCGTCGACGTGCCGGCGGCCGGCAATGCCGAGATCGAGCTGAGCCTGGCCACCGTACGGCGCGGCTGGCTGGCGGCGCCGCGCCTGCGCGTCGAAACGCGCTTTCCCCTCGGCCTGTGGGTGGCCTGGAGCTGGGTCGACCTGCAGCTGGCGGTGCTGGTCTATCCGGCGCCGCTGGCCGGCGAGTGGCAGGCGGCGCTCGGCGGCGGCGAGGAGGGCGGTCGTGCCCTGGCCCGCGACGGGGTCGACGATTTCCAGGGGCTGCGTCCCTACCAGCCCGGCGACTCGCGGCGGCGCCTGCACTGGAAGGCCTGGTCGCGCGGCCAGGGTCTGCTGGTCAAGGACTTCGCCGCCCTGCGCGGCGACGATCCCTGGCTGGACTTCGAGGCGCTGGACGGCGAGCGCGAGGCGCGCCTGTCGCTGCTCTGCCATGGCGTGCTGCAGCTGGCGGCGCGTGGTAAGACCTTCGGGCTGCGCCTGCCCGGCGTCAGCCGCGCGCCCGGCACGGCGAGCGTGGAGCAGTGCCTGCGCGACCTGGCGCTGTTCGAGCGCGGCGCGGCGGAGCGGGCGTCGTGAGGCGCCGCCTGGCCGCGTGGCGGGCGCAGGTCCGCCAGGCCCCGCCGCTGCCGCGGGTCGCGCTGCTCTGGCTGCTGGTGGCGCAGGTGCTGGTGATCGCCCCGCACCTGCGCCACCTGCCGCTGTGGATCAGCGGCCTGTGGCTGGTCTGCGCCGCCTGGCGGGTGCAGGTGCTGCGCATGCGCGCCGGCTTCCCCGGCGCCTGGAGCAAGGCGGCCATGGTGCTGGCCGCCGCCGTCGGGGTCTACAGCGCCCACGGTTCGCTGTTCGGCCTGGAGGCCGGGCGCGCCCTGCTGCTGGCCACCTTCGTGCTCAAGCTGGTGGAGCTGAAGACCCGCCGCGACGGCCAGGTGGCGATCCTGCTCGGCTTCATCGCCGTGGGGGTCGGCTACCTGTTCGACGACAGTCTGCCGGCGGCGCTGTACAGCCTGCTGGCGGTGCTCGCCTTGCTTGCCGCGCTGCTCGGCCTGCAGGCCTCGCCGCTGGTCGAGCGGCCCTGGCCGACCCTGCGCCTGGCCCTGCTGTTGGTGCTGCAGGCGGCGCCGCTGGCGCTGCTGCTGTTCCTGCTGGTGCCGCGCCTCGAACCGCTGTGGCGCCTGCCGCAGAACGGCCTGCAGGCGCGCAGCGGACTGTCCGAGAGCATGGCGCCGGGGGAGATCGCCGAGCTGGGGCTGTCCGATGCGCTGGTGCTGCGCGCCCGTTTCGAGGGGCCGCCGCCGCCGCGCGCGCAGCTCTACTGGCGGGCGCTGACCTACGAGGCGTTCGACGGCCAGCGCTGGTCGCAACTGCCCGAAGCGGCCTGGTCGGATACGCCGCGGTGGCAGCCGCGCGGCCCGCGCCTGGACTACAGCATCGTCCTGGAACCCAGCGGCCGGCCCTGGCTGCCGGCGCTGGACAGCGCCTACAGCGCCCAGGCGGAGATCCGCCAGAAGGGCGACTTCCGCCTCGAACATGCCCGCCCCGTCGAGCAGCGCCTGCTGTATACGCTGCAGTCCTGGCCCGAGGCACGCCGCGAGGCCGCCGGCAGCCCGCGGCTGGCCGCGGCGCTGCAGCTGCCGGCGAGCGGCAATCCGCGCGCGCGGGCCTGGGCGGCGCGGCTGCGCGCGCAGCATGGCGACGATCCGCAGGCGCTGGCCGCGGCGCTGCTGGGCTACTTCGCCGAGCACTCGTTCGCCTACACCCTGCGCCCGACACCGGCGGCCGGCGACAGCATCGACCACTTCCTGTTCGACAGCCGGCGCGGCTTCTGTGCCCACTACGCCGGAGCGATGGCCTTCGTGCTGCGCGCCGCCGGGGTGGCGAGCCGGGTGGTGGCCGGCTACCAGGGCGGCGAGGTCAATCCCGACGGCCAGCATGTGCTGGTCCACCAGTTCGACGCCCACGCCTGGGTCGAGTACTGGCAGCCGGGATTCGGCTGGCGCAGCGTCGACCCGACCTTCCAGGTGGCGCCGGCGCGCATCGAGCTGGGGCTGGAGCAGGCCCTGCCGGAGGGCGAGGCCTTCCTCGCCGAGACCCCGCTGTCGGCGCTGCGCTATCGCCACGTGGCCTGGCTGAACGAGCTGCGCCTGTCCTGGGATGCCCTCAACCACGCCTGGCAGCGTCAGGTGCTGGGCTATCGCGGCGACACCCAGATGCAGCTGCTGCGCCGCCTGTTCGGCGACCTGCAGCACGGCCAGCTCGCGGCCCTGATCCTCGGTGGCACACTGGCCGTGCTGGCGCTGCTCGCCCTGCTGCTGCTCAAGCCCTGGCGGGTCGAGCGCGACGGCCAGCGCCGCCTGTACCGGCGCTTCGAGCGTCTGCTGGCGCGCCAGCGGCTGTACCGTGCTCCCGGCGAGGGGTCGCGCGACTTCGCCGAGCGCGCGGCGCGCGCGTTGCCGGCTCAGGCGGCGGCGATCCTCGCCTTCGCCCAAGCCTTCGAGGCGCAGCGCTACGCCGCCGCGCCGCGCTCTGCCGCGACGCTGCGCCAGCGGCTGGACGAGCTGCAGCGCAGCCTGCGTCGCGGGGGGCGCGCCTGAGCCGGCGCCGGCCCGAGCGGGCGGGCCGCCCGGCGTCCTGCTGGTATGCTGGGCGAGGCGAGATTCCCGACGACACAGAAGGAGAGGCGCAATGTCCGCTTTGCTCGATCGTCTGATCCACCGTTCCATCGTTCTTGAAGTGGCCCTGCTGGCGGCCCGCGCGCGATTGCAGGCGCGCACCGACGGCGAGGCGCTGCACGACCTGCGGGTGGCGGTGCGGCGGTTGCGCAGCCTGCTGCGCCCGCTGCGCGGGGTGCCCGGGGTGGAGACCCTGGAGGCGCTGTCCGGCGCCTTCGGCCGCCAGTCCGGACCGCTGCGCGACGTCGAGGTGCTGGCCGAGGAACTGCAGCGCCGTGGCCTGGAAGCGCTGGCCGTGCAGCGGCGCGGCACGCTGGAGGCGGGCTACGACGAACTGCTGGCTGCCCCCGAGCTGGCCCGCCTGCGCCAGGCGCTGGGGCTGTGGCCGGGGCTGCTGCGCGAGGCCGAGCGCGAGGGCGCCCTGCGCGGGCTGGGCAAGCGCCTGCAGCGGCGCCTGCAGCGCCAGGTGCTGCGGCTGCGCGAGGGGCTGGCCGACCCGGCCCACGACCGCCATCGGCTGCGCATCCTGGTCAAGCGCGTGCGCTACGCCGCCGAGGCCTGGCCGCGACAGCTGCAGGTGCAGGTGCAGGGCGAGGGCCTCAAGCTGGCCCAGGCCGCCCTCGGCGACTGGCACGACCGCTGGCAGTGGTGCCAGCGCGCCGCCGTCGATGCCGCGCTGGCGCCCTGTCTGGCGCAGTGGCAGGCCGAACTGGAGCAGGCGGCGCTGGCCGCCGATGCGGCGCTGGCGCAGCTGCAGCGCGATCTGGACGGCGCCTCAGACTGAGGGCAGGGCGAAAAAGGCCCGCGCGCTGGCGGTGCTGTGGGCGGCCAGCTGCTCGGCGGACTCGCCGCGATGGCGGGCCACCTCGTCGAGCACCTCGACCAGGAACGCCGGCTCGTTGTGGCCGTGCCTGGGGCGCGGGCGCAGGGTGCGCGGCAGCAGGTAGGGCGCGTCGCTTTCCAGCATCAGGCGGCCGGCGGGAATCTCGCGCACCAGCGGATGCAGGTGGCTGCCGCGGCGCTCGTCGCAGATCCAGCCGGTGATGCCGATGTGCAGGTCGAGGTCGAGGTAGGCGTACAGCGCCGCCTTCTCGCCGGTGAAGCAGTGCACCACCGCGCCCGGCAGGCGGTCGCGGTAGTGGCGCAGGATCGCCAGCAGGCGCACGCTGGCCTCGCGCTCGTGGAGGAACACCGGGCGCTGCAGTTCGCAGGCCAGCGCCAGCTGCTCCTCCAGCGCCTTCTCCTGCTGCGGGCGCGGCGAGAAATCGCGGTTGAAGTCCAGCCCGCATTCGCCGACCGCGCGCACCTGCGGCTCGGCCAGCAGCGCGCGCAGCTGGCGGGCGCTGTCGGCGTTCCACTGGCTGGCCTCGTGGGGATGCAGGCCGGCGGTGGCGAACAACCGCTGTCCCTCGGGGTCGAAGGCGCGGCACAGCGCCAGCGCCGCTTCGCTGTCCTCCGCCGAGGTGCCGGTGAGCACCATCTGGCACACGCCGGCGTCCCGGGCGCGCTGCAGGAAGGCCTCGGTGTCCCTGGCAAATGAGCCATGAGTCAGATTGACGCCGATGTCGATCAGTTGCATGGTGCTGCACCCGTTGGCTGGCCGAATGCCCGGTCGGGAATTCGAGATTGACGAAAAAGAGCCTATTTAACCGCAACCGCGCCGGTAACGGCAGAACCCTGCCGGCGCTCTGCCTATGCGCCTGCCTGGCGCTGTTCGGCCTGCTGCTGGCGCCGCTGGCCCAGGCCCGCCTGCCCGGCCCGCCGGAAGGCTGGGAGGGCCACACGCGGGTGCGCGACCTGGCGGCGGTGCGCGCCAGCGGGCAGTTGCGGGTGCTGGTCAACCAGAGCCGCAACAGCTCGGGCGAGGTGCGTGGCGAGCCGATCGGCGTCGAATACCGGCGCCTGCGCGCCTTCGAGCAATACCTCAACCGCGGCGCGCGCGACGGCCGCGAGGTGCGCCTGAAGCTGATTCCCCTGCCCAAGGAGCAACTGCTGCCGGCGCTGCTGCGCGGCGAGGGCGACCTGGTGGCGCCCGGCGAGCTGCTGGCGGTACGCCGCGGCCAGGCGGTCAGCGCCAGCGCGCCGCTGCTGGCCCGGGTGCCGCTGGTGGTGGTCAGCCGCCAGGGCAACCGCCGCTACGCCACCCTCGAGCAACTGGCCGGGCGCAGCCTGGCGCTGCCGGCCGGCAGCGCCGCCCGCGAGGCGCTGCAGGGCTTCAACGCCGGACGCAAGACGCCCATCGTCGCCGACTGGCTGGACCCCAGCCTGGCGGTGGAGGACGTGCTGGAGATGGTCCAGGCCGGCATCCTGCCGATGACCGCGGTGGAGCTGCCGATCGCCGAACGCTGGGCGCGGGTCTGGCCGAAGCTGCGCATCGACCGCCACCTGCAGCTGGCCACGGAGGGCGGCATGCACTGGTTCGTGCACCGCGAGGCGCCCAATCTGCGCGCCGGCATCGACCGCTTCCTGCGCGAATACCGCGCGCCGGCCAACCAGGACGCCGCCTTCCAGCGGGTCTACCGGCGCCTCTACAAGGTCCACAACCCGCTCGGCCGCGTCGAGCTGCAGCGCCTGGCGCGGGTGCGCGCGACGCTGATGAGCCATGCCCGCGCCGCGGATCTCGACTGGCTGCTGCTGGCCGCGCTGGCCTTCAAGGAGTCGACCCTCAACCCCGCCGCGCGCGGCGCCGGTGGCGCCACCGGGCTGCTGCAGATCACCCCGGCGGCGGCGCGCAGCGTCGGGGTCCACAACCATGCCAGCCTCGACGGCAACGTGCAGGCCGGCACGCGCTACCTGGCCATGCTGCGCCGGCGCTTCTTCGCCAGCAGCCAGCTCAACGAGCGCGAGCGCATGGCCTTCGTCCTCGCCGCCTACAACCTCGGCCCGCAGCGGGTGCAGAGCCTGCGCGCCGAGGCGCGGCGGCGCGGGCTCAATCCCAACCAGTGGTTTTTCCAGGTCGAGCGGGTGGCGGCCGAGCGCCACGGCATGGGCGTGGTCAGCTACGTCAACAGCATCAACAAGTACCAGCTGGCCTTCGCCCGCGAGCGCTACCGGCTGGAGCCCTGAGCTCCGGCTCAGGGATAGTCGATGGCCACCACGTACCAGCTGCGCTCGCCGGCCGGGGTCTGCACCCGCACCTCGGCATCCAACGGCTTGCCGACCAGCGCGCGGGCCAGCGGCGAGTCGATGCTGATCAGGTTGTGCTTGAGGTCCAGCTCGTCGGGGCCGACGATGCGGTAGCGGGCCTGCTCGCCGTCCTCGTCCTCGAGGGTCACCCAGGCGCCGAAGTACACCTTGCCGGGGTCGGCCGGCCGCTCGCCCACCACCTTGAGGGCCTCCAGGCGCTTGCGCAGGAAGCGCACGCGGCTGTCGATCTCGCGCAGCATCTTCTTGCCGTAGGTGTATTCGGCGTTCTCCGAACGGTCGCCCTGGGCGGCGGCCTCGCTGACCGCCTGGGTGACCTGCGGGCGGCGCACGTTCCACAGTTCGTGCAGTTCGGCGCGCAGCCGCGCCTCGCCTTCGGGGGTGATCAGCGGGGTGCCGGCGGGGCGCGGCGGACGATATCGGCTCATCGAGCGGCTCCGGTACGGGGGATCAGGATTCGCGCAGCACCGCCAGCGGACTGGCGCTCAGCACGCGGCGGGTGCCCAGCAGGCCGGCGCCGGCGACCAGCGCCGCGCCCAGCGGGGGCAGCAGGAGCAGTTGCGGGTGGGCCTGCCAGGGCATGTCGAAGACCAGCCGGTAGAGCAGGGCGCTGACCAGCTCGCAGCCCAGTGCGGCGAGCAGGCCGCTGGCGGCGCCGAGCACGGCGAATTCGCCCAGGCGCGCGCGCTGCAGCAGGCGGCGCTCGGCGCCGAGGGCGCGGAGCAGGGCGCCCTGGCGGGTGCGCTCGTCGAGGGTGCTCTGCAGGCCGGCGAGCAGCACCGCGAGGCCGGCGGCGAGCACGAACAGCAGGACGAACTCCACCGCCAGGCTGACCTGGGCGAGGATGCTGCGCAGCTGGGCGAGCAGGGCGTCGACCTGCAGCAGGGTGACCGCCGGGAAGGCGCGGGCCAGCTCGACCAGCTCCCGCTCGCGGCTGGCCGGCAGGTGGAAGCTGGTCAGGTAGGTGACCGCGATGCCGGCCATGCTGGACGGCTCGAAGACCATGTAGAAGTTGGGCTGGAAACTGTCCCAGTCGACGCTGCGCAGGCTGGCGACCCGCGCCTCCAGCGCCTGCCCGCCGATGTCGAAGCCGAGCCGGTCGCCGACGCCGACACCCAGGCTCTCGGCCAGCTTGGCCTCGATGGACACCGCCGGGCCGTGCCCGGCCGGCAGCGTATCCCACCACTGGCCGGCGAGCAGGCGGTTGTCGGCGGCCAGTTCGTGGCTCCAGGTCAGGCTCAGGTCGCGCTGCACCGCCCGCTCGCCGCGCGACTCCTTGCTGACGTGCTGGCGCACCGGCTCGCCGTTGATGCTGACCAGCCGGCCGGGGGCGACCGGGTAGAGCGGCGCGCGGCGCGCCGAGAGCGCGGCCAGGCGCGCGGCGAAAGCCTCGCGCTCGTCGGGCAGGATGTTCAGGGCGAAGTGGTTGGCGGCGTCTGCCGGCAACTGGCGCTGCCAGTCGTCGAGCAGCTCGCTGCGCAGCAGCAGCACCAGCGCCATGGCCAGCAGGATCAGGCCGAAGGCCAGCGACTGGCCGGCGGCGGCCAGCGGGTGGCGCAGCAACTGGCCGAGTCCCAGGCGCCAGGCCAGTCCAGCGTTGGCCAGCAAGCGGCGCAGACCGCGCAGGGCCAGCAGCCACAGGCCGCCGAGCAGCAGGCAGGCGAGCAGGCCGCCGCCGAGCAGGGCGAGGGTCAGCCACAGGTCCAGGCTCAGCCACCACATCAGCAGGCCCAGCGCCAGCAGCGCGCTGGCGTAGGCGGCCAGGCTGGACAGCGGCACCGGCTGCAGGTCGCGGCGCAGCACGCGCAGCGGCGCCACCCGGCCCAGCGCGGCCAGCGGCGGCAGGGCGAAGCCGGCCATGGCGACCATGCCGACGGCGACGCCGAGCAGGGCCGGGCGCCAGCCGGTCGGCGGGATTTCGGCCGGCAGCAGGCCGCCGAGCAGGTGGAACAGGGCGAGCTGGGCGAGGCTGCCGAGCAGCACGCCGGCCAGGCTGGCAGCCAGGCCGAGCAGCAGCACCTGCAGGGCGAACAGGGCGAGCGCCTGGCGACGGGCCAGACCCAGGCAGCGCAGCAGGGCGGCCAGGTCGTAGCGGCGGCTGGCGAAACGGCTGGCCGACAGCGCCACCGCGACCCCGGCGAGCAGCACCGCGGCGAGGCTGGCCAGGCCCAGGTAGCGCTCGGCGCGCTGCAGCGCGCCGCCGATCTGCCGGCTGCCGTCGCGGGCGTCCTGCAGGCGTTGGTGGGCGGCCAGGCGGCCGTCGAGTGCCTGCCGATAGGCCGCCAGCTGCGCCGCCTCGCCGCGCCACAGGGTGCGGTAGGCGACCCGGCTGCCGGGCTGTACCACGCCGGTGGCGCCCAGGTCGGCGAGGTTGATCAGCAGGCGCGGTGTCAGACTGTAGAAGTCGCCGGCGCGGTCCGGCTCGTAGGTCAGTACGCGGCTCAGGCGCAGGCGCTGGCGGCCGACCTCGACGACGTCGCCGACCTTGAGGTCCAGCGCGGTCAGCAGGCGGCTTTCCGCCCAGGCCTCGCCGGGCGCCGGATGGCCTCCGGGCTGTTCGGCGGCGAAGGGGTGCGCGGCACTGCGCAGCTGGCCGCGCAGCGGATAGCGGGCGTCGACCGCCTTGACGCTGGCCAGCTGCAGGGCCTGTTCGCTGGCGATCACGCTGGAGAACTCGACCGTGGCGGCTTCCTGCAGGCCGAGGCGCCGGCCGGCGTCGAGCTGGTCCGGCTGTGCCGGACTGCTGCCGCGCAGCACCAGGTCGGCGCCGAGGAATTCGCCGGCGCGCAGCAGCATGGCGCCGTTCAGGCGTTCGGTGAAATGGCCGATGGCGCTGCTCGCCGCCACGGCGATCAGCAGGGCGACGAACAGCACGCGCAGTTCGCCGGCGCGCGCCTCGCGGCGCAGCTGGCGCAGGGCCAGGCGCAGCAGATGGAGGAAGGACAGCGGCGCGCGCATCAGGCCTCCGGCACCAGGCGGCCGGCCTCCAGGCGCAGCTGGCGCCGGCAGCGGGCGGCGAGGCGGGCGTCGTGGGTGACCAGCACCAGGGTGGTGCCGCGCTCGCGGTTGAGTTCGAAGAGCAGCTCGATGATGCGCTCGCCGGTCTGGCTGTCGAGGTTGCCGGTGGGCTCGTCGGCGAACAGCAGGTCGGGCTCGCCGGCGAAGGCGCGGGCCACCGCCACCCGCTGCTGCTCGCCGCCGGACAGCTGGCGCGGGTAGTGGCCCAGGCGCTGGCCGAGGCCGACCCGTTCGAGCAGCGCGACGGCGCGGCTGCGGGCGTCGCGGCGGCCTTCCAGTTCCAGCGGCAGCATGACGTTCTCCGTGGCGGTGAGGCTGTCGAGCAGCTGGAAGGACTGGAACACGAAGCCGACGTGCTCGGCGCGCACCCGAGCGCGCTGGTCCTCGTCGAGGTGGCCGAGCGGCTGGCCGGCCAGCACCACCTCGCCGCCACTGGGCAGGTCGAGCCCGGCGAGCAGGCCGAGCAGGGTCGACTTGCCCGAGCCCGAGCGGCCGACGATGGCCAGCGAGTCGCCGCGGGCCAGCTCCAGGGAGAAGGCGTCGAGGAGGGTCAGTTCGCCTTCCGGGCCGGGGACCACTTTGCTAAGGTGGCTCGCAGAGAGAATGCTGGCGCTCATGGGGAGTCCGATGGCTATGAAGTGGTTGGGGACCGGCCTGCTGTGGCTGCTGCTGGCCCAGCAGGCGATGGCCGGCACGCTGCTGGTCGTCGGGGATAGTATCAGCGCGGCTTTCGGGCTGGAAACTCGCCAGGGCTGGGTCAGCCTGCTGGATGACCGGCTGCGCGAGCAGGCGCCGCAGTGGCAGGTGGTCAACGCCTCGCGCAGCGGCGAAACCAGCGCCGGCGGGCGAGCCCGCCTGCCGGAGTTGCTGGAGCGCCATGCACCGCAGCTGCTGCTGATCGAGCTGGGCGGCAACGACGGCCTGCGCGGCCAGCCGCCGGCACAGCTGCAGGCCAACCTGGAGGCGATGATCGCGCAGGGACAGGCGGCCGGCGCGACGGTGGTCCTGCTCGGCATGCAGCTGCCGCCCAACTATGGCGAGCGCTATACCCGCGCCTTCGCCCAGGTGTACCGCGAGCTGGCCGCGCGGCGCGCGGTGCCGCTGGTGCCGTTCTTCCTGGAGGGTGTGGGCGGCGTGCCGGCGCTGATGCAGGGCGACGGCATCCACCCCAACGCCGCTGCGCAGCCGGTGCTGCTGGAAAATCTCTGGCCGACCCTCGCGCCGCTGCTCTGAGGCTTTTCCCGTCCGGGGCTTTCGGCTAAGGTTGCGCGCCGTCGCCCCGGAGCCCCTCTCGATGTCCCGCCATAGCTGGTCCCTGTACGCCTACCGACTGCTGGTGCCCAACGAACAGCTCGACCTGTTCGCCTGCCAGGAGGTGCGCCTGCATGTGGTGGCCCGGCAGCTGGAGCTGGACGATGCGGGCGACCATACCCTGTGCGGCAGCCTGCTGCCGGCGCAGCCCCTGTGGATGGATCTGGATCGCGCGGTGCTCAAGGACAACCGGCTGTGCTCGGTGTGCCTGCAGCGCCTGCGCGCCGAGCGCCATGGCCTGCCGCGGGACTGGCCGCTGCGCTGAGTCCGCAGGAGGACTCTGCGCAGCGTCGCTGTGCGTTCCGGAGGCGCCTTGACGGGCTGCTATCGGCCCTCCCGCAACACTGCACCGACTGCTGCATGGGACGGTTCTGCGCCGAGAGACGATAGGACTCCCCGTGGCCGGGGCGCCGATGTACAATAATTGACCACCCAAAATACTCAGGAACTTCCGATGTTGCCGCGCGCTTTTGCCGTTCGTCCGCTGTTGGCCTCGTTGTCCGCCCTGCTGCTGGCCGCGCCGGCCATCGCTCTGGAACTGCCGCTGCCGCCGCCCGGCGAAGATGTGGTCGGCCAGGTGCAGGTGATCAAGGCCAAGTACGAAGACACCTTCGCCGACCTCGGTACGGCGAACGACCTCGGCTATCTGGAAATGGTCGCCGCCAACCCGGGCGTCGATCCCTGGCTGCCGGGCGAGGGCAGCGAGGTGATCCTGCCGACCCGCTTCATCCTGCCGCCGGGGCCGCGCGAGGGCATCGTCATCAACCTGGCCGAGTACCGCATGTACTACTTCCCGAAAGGCCAGAACGTGGTGCACACCTTCCCGCTGGGCATCGGCCGCGAGGGCTGGAACTCGCCGATCGCCAACACTACCATCACCGGCAAGTTCCCCAACCCGACCTGGATTCCGCCCAAGTCGATCCGCGAGGAACATGCCGCCGAGGGCGACATCCTGCCGGCGATCTTCCCGCCGGGTCCGAACAATCCGCTCGGGCCGTTCAAGTTCACCCTGGGGACGGCGGGCTACCTGATCCACGGTTCCAACAAGAAGTTCGGCATCGGCATGCGGGTCAGCCACGGCTGCTTCCGCATGCTCAACCACAACGTACTGGAGCTGGCGAAGATGGTGCCGGTGGGTACCAAGGTGCGGATCATCAACGAGCCGTACAAGTTCGGCGTCAGTGGCGGCAAGGTTTACCTGGAGGCCCATGCGCCGCTGGACGACACCGGCGAGACCTCTGTGGTCGACAAGCATGCGCAGGTGATCAACACCCTGCTCAAGCGTAACGACCTGGGCGGCGAGCAGAGCCTGGACTGGGAAGTGGTCCGCGAGGTGGTGGCCGCCGAAGACGGCATCCCGGTGGAGATCGCCCCTTCGCGAGAGGCCGTGGCCAGCGCGGAATGATCCCGCGCCGTGACTGGCTCGACGAGGCCCGTGGCAGCGCTGCTGTCGCGGGCCTCGTCGCTTGAGGGCGACGCGTTTTGCAGGCATGAAAAAGCCGGCCCCGAGGGGCCGGCTTTTTCACAAGTGCCAGATCCGGGGATCTATTACTTGCGGCTGGCTTTTTCCAGCATGCGCAGGGCGCGCTCGTTGGCTTCGTCAGCGGTCTGCTGAGCCTTCTGAGCGGCGGCCAGAGCTTCGTCAGCCTTGTTGTAGGCTTCGTCGGCACGAGCCTGAGCGCGGGCAGCGGCGTCTTCGGTAGCGGTCAGACGGGCTTCGGTTTCTTTGGACATGCTGCTGCAACCGGTAGCCAGGATGGCGGCCAGGGTCAGAGCGGAAATTTTCAGAACGTTGTTCATCGGTGTTCCCCTTAAGGTGGACTTTCCATGATGCGATTCCCCATACCGGGAAACCTGCTGCTGTACATGGTACTCATAAGTTCTAGTAAGTAAATGTGCCGACCGCCTGTCTTGGCTTTTTTTTTGCCGGGGACACTGCAAGGTCGACAGCTGTGCGAAAAGTAGCCAGCGTTGGCGCCGATGCGGACACTGCCTGGCCGCCCAGCGGCGGGGTCGCGCTTGGACAGCCGCGCCCGGGCTTTGCTAATGTTCAAGACTCGGGTGGAACGCCATGAGCAGCGCAGCAAGGGGAGAGTCGAGATGAGCGAGTCATTGTCCATTGAAGTCCAGCACGATCCGGCGGGCAAGCAGTTCGCGGTGACTGTGGATGGCCATCGGGCCTACCTGTCCTACATGGATCTGGGCAAGCAGACCATCGACATCTACCGCACCTATGTGCCGGACAGCCTGCGCGGGCGCGGCGTCGCCGCGGCGTTGACCGAAGAAGCCCTGCGTTTCGCCGAGGCGATGGGCTATACGGTCATACCGTCCTGCTCCTATGTGGAGCGCTACATGGAGCGCCGCCAGGGCAGCGTCGCCCGCGAGGCGTGAAAACCAGAAACGACAAGGCCGGGCAAGATGCCCGGCCTTGTCGTTTCTGGCGTGTGCAGCCTCAGCCGCGCTGGCGCTTGGGCAGCACGTCCTTGAGCTTGCTATGCATGCTGCGCAGGGCCTTCTCGGTGGTGTTCCAGTCGATGCAGGCGTCGGTGACGGACACCCCGTATTTGAGCTCGCCGAGATCCTTCGGAATCGACTGGCTGCCCCAGCCCAGGTGGCTTTCCACCATCAGGCCGATGATCGAGTTGTTGCCTTCGAGGATCTGGTTGGCGACGTTGTCCATCACCAGGGGCTGCAGCGCCGGGTCCTTGTTGGAGTTGGCATGGCTGCAGTCGACCATGATGTTCGGGCGGATGCCGGCGCGGGTCAGTTCCTGCTCGCAGAGCGCCACGCTGACCGAATCGTAGTTGGGCTTGCCGTTGCCGCCGCGCAGCACCACATGACCGTAGCGGTTGCCCTTGGTGGTGACGATGGACACCTGGCCCTGCTGGTTGAGGCCGAGGAAGCGGTGCGGGCTGGAAACCGACTGCAGGGCGTTGATCGCCACGGTCAGGCTGCCGTCGGTGCCGTTCTTGAAGCCGACCGCCGAGGACAGGCCGGAAGCCATCTCGCGGTGGGTCTGCGACTCGGTGGTGCGCGCGCCGATCGCCGACCAGCTGATCAGGTCCTGCAGGTACTGCGGGGAGATCGGGTCGAGTGCCTCGGTGGCGGTCGGCAGGCCCATTTCGGCCAGGTCGCTGAGCAACTGGCGACCGATGTGCAGGCCGTCCTGGATCTTGAACGAGTCGTCCAGGTAGGGATCGTTGATCAGGCCTTTCCAGCCCACGGTGGTGCGCGGCTTCTCGAAGTACACGCGCATGACCAGGAACAGGGTGTCGGACACCTCGGCGGCCAGCACCTTGAGGCGCTCGGCGTATTCGTGGGCGGCTTTGACGTCGTGGATCGAGCAGGGGCCGACCACCACGAACAGGCGGTGATCCTTGCCGTCGAGAATGTCGCGGACGACCTGGCGCCCCTGGCTGACGGTGCGCATGGCCAGTTCGGTGAGGGGCACTTCGTGCTTGAGCTGTGCGGGAGTGATCAGCGCCTCGTTGGAGGCGATGTTCAGGTCGTCGATCGGTAAATCAGCCATCGTGTTGCTACTCGCGTGTTCACGGATGCCGTCCGCCAGTCGGGCCCGTGGCGGAACGCAGCAGGATAGGTCAACGGGGTGTCCGAACCTTAACCTGTCCGGCAGGCGCTTCACAATAAAGACTTTCGGGTTTGCCGGCCGCGGTGCCGGGCTGCTGCGGGCGCGCCGCCCGTGCGCGACGGACGAATCCCGGCATCGCCGCTTGCTTGCCCGGCGTCCGGCGCAGGATAGTGCGCGCTTCGTCCTTTTCCGCGTTGGAGAGCAGTCCATGAGCGCAAGTCCACGTCCGCGCATCGGCATCATCGGCACCGGTGCCATCGGGGGGTATTACGGTCTGATGCTGGCGCGCGCCGGCTTCGAGGTGCACTTCCTGCTGCGCAGCGAATACGCCGCGGTGGCCCGCGAGGGGCTGCGCGTGCGCCACGCCCAGCTGGGCGAGCTGCACCTGCCGCAGGTCAACGCCTGGTGCGAGGCGGCGGCGATGCCGGCCTGCGACTGGCTGCTGGTCGGTGCCAAGAGCACGGCCAACGCCGAGCTGGCGCCGCTGATCGTGCAGGCGGCGGCCGCGGATGCCAAGGTGGTGCTGCTGCAGAACGGCCTGGGCGTCGAAGAGGCGCTGCGGCCGCTGTTGCCGGACTCGCTGCACCTGCTGGGCGGGCTGTGTTTCATCTGCGCGCATCGCGAAGCGCCGGGGGTGGTGGTGCATCAGTCCCAGGGCGTCTGCAACCTCGGCTATCACAGCGGTCCGGCGGACGAGGCGCAGCGCCTGGCGCTGCTGGAGCAGGGGGTCGCCTGGCTGCGCGAGGCGGGTATCGAGTCCGCGCCGATCGCCGATCTGGCCCAGGCGCGCTGGCAGAAGCTGGTGTGGAACGTGCCCTACAACGGCCTGTCCGCGCTGCTCGGCGCCTCGACGCGGCCACTGATGGCGCAGGCCGACAGCCGCGCCTTGCTGCTGACCCTGATGGAGGAGGTGGTGGCCGCCGCCGAGGCGGCCGGTGCGCCCTTGCCGGCGAACTACCCGCAGAAGCTGCTGGCCTACACCGACCGCATGCCCGACTACCTGCCGAGCATGTACCACGATTTCGCCCAGCGCCGGCCGGCCGAACTGCAGGCCGTCTATGCCGCGCCGCTGGCGGCCGCCGCGGCGCTGGGCGTCGAGATGCCGCGCGTGCGCATGCTGTATCAGGCGCTATCTTTCCTGCAGGCGCGCGCGCAGGGCTGAAGCGCGCGGCGGAGCGGATAGCGGCGGGCATACAGATGTTGATTTTTCGTCTAAGATCACTCTTATTGTGCGCCTCGTGGTTATAAGTGGCGTCGGGCGGCAGCGCTCCGGATTCTTCCGTTTCGAGGGTTTTCCATGAAACTTCAGCAACTGCGTTACATCTGGGAAGTGGCCCACCACGACCTCAACGTCTCCGCCACGGCGCAGAGCCTGTACACCTCGCAGCCGGGGATCAGCAAGCAGATCCGCCTGCTGGAAGACGAGCTGGGGGTCGAGGTGTTCGCCCGCAGCGGCAAGCACCTGACCCGGGTGACGCCGGCTGGCGAGCGGATCATCGAGACCGCCGGGGAAATCCTGCGCAAGGTCGAGAGCATCAAGCAGATCGCCCAGGAGTTCTCCAACGAGAAGAAGGGCACCCTGTCGATCGCCACCACCCACACCCAGGCGCGCTATGCGCTGCCCGAGGTGATCAGTGCGTTCATCCAGCAGTACCCGGATGTGGCCCTGCACATGCACCAGGGCACGCCGACGCAGATCGCCGAAATGGCCGCCGACGGCACCGTCGACTTCGCCATCGCCACCGAGGCGCTGGAGCGCTACGGCGACCTGGTGATGATGCCCTGCTACCGCTGGAATCGCTGCGTGATCGTGCCCCAGGGCCATCCGCTGGCGCGTCTGCCCAAGCTGACCCTGGAGGCGCTGGCCGAATTCCCCATCGTCACCTACGTGTTCGGCTTCACCGGCCGCTCCAAGCTCGACGAAGCCTTCAGCCATCGCGGCCTGGAGCCCAAGGTGGTGTTCACCGCCGCCGATGCCGACGTGATCAAGACCTACGTGCGCCTCGGCCTGGGCGTCGGCATCGTCGCGCGCATGGCGGTCGATCCGGAGCAGGACAAGGATCTGGTGGTGCTCGACGCCAGCGAGCTGTTCGAGCCGAGCGTGACCAAGATCGGCTTCCGCCGCGGCACCTTCCTGCGCGGCTTCATGCTCGACTTCATCGAGCGCTTCGCCCCGCACCTGAGCCGCGAGCGGGTGCTCGACGCGGTGCAGTGCCGCAACAAGGCCGAGCTGGACGAGCTGTTCGCCGACGTGCAGCTGCCGACCTACTGAGCCGCGCCCTGAAACGCAAAAGGCCCGACGCTTGCGTCGGGCCTTTTGCTTGGCGCTGGCTCAGTTGCGCGCGATCAGGTTGCCGGCGTGCAGGCCGCACTCCTTGTGGGTGGCTTCCTCCCACCACCAGCGGCCCTCGCGCTCGTGCTGGTTGGGCAGCACCGGGCGGGTGCAGGGCTCGCAGCCGATGCTGATGTAGCCCTGCTCGTGCAGCGGGTTGTAGGGGATCTCCAGCATGCGGATGTAGCCCCAGACTTCCTCGCTGCTCATGTTGGCCAGCGGGTTGAACTTGTACAGCGGCTTGTCGGGCGCGGAGAAGGCGCCGTCCAGCTCCAGCACCGCCACCTGGCTGCGGGTGCCGGGGCTCTGGTCGCGGCGCTGGCCGGTGGCCCAGGCGCTGACGCCGGCCAGCTTGCGCTTGAGCGGCTCGATCTTGCGGATGCCGCAGCACTCGCCGTGGCCATCCTTGTAGAAGCTGAACAGGCCCTTCTCGCGCACCAGCGGTTCGAGCAGGCGCGAATCCGGCGACAGCACCTCGATGGCGATGCCGTAGTGCTCGCGCACCTGCTCGATGAAGCGGTAGGTCTGCGCGTGCAGGCGGCCGGTGTCGAGGCTGAACACCCGGACGTTCTTGTTCAGCTTCCAGGCCATGTCCACCAGCACCACATCCTCGGCGCCGCTGAAGGAGATCCACAGGTCGTCGCCGAAGTGCTCGAAGGCGAGCTTGAGCACCTCCTGGGGGGACTTGTCGGCGTAGGCGGCCGCCAGGGCGGCAACATCGAAGGTCTGGCTCATCGGGCTATTCCGCTTCTTCTAATAGGGGGAAGGCTGGCGGCATGGTAGCAGCTCGCTATTTATGCGTATAAATAACCAAATAGCCGTGTGCAGCTTTTAAATGGATATAAGGCGCCGTTGCGCTGGATCGGACAACTCGCTAGAGTGCCGCCTTTCTTTCTGTCCGTCTCACCGAGGAGTGCCCCGTGGAAATCGCCTGCCTTGATCTCGAAGGTGTACTGGTCCCGGAAATCTGGATCGCCTTTGCCGAAAAAACCGGAATCGACGCGCTCAAGGCCACCACCCGCGACATTCCCGACTACGACGTGCTGATGAAGCAGCGCCTGCGCATCCTCGACGAGCACGGCCTGAAGCTGCGTGACATCCAGGAAGTGATCGCCACCCTCAAGCCGCTGGACGGCGCGGTGGAGTTCGTCGACTGGCTGCGCGAGCGCTTCCAGGTGGTGATCCTCTCCGACACCTTCTACGAGTTCTCCCAGCCCTTGATGCGCCAGCTCGGTTTCCCAACCTTGCTGTGCCACAAGCTGATCACCGACGAGACCGACCGCGTGGTCGACTATCAGCTGCGCCAGAAGGATCCCAAGCGCCAGTCGGTGATCGCCCTGAAGAGCCTGTACTACCGGGTGATCGCCGCCGGCGACTCGTACAATGACACCACCATGCTCAGTGAGGCCCACGCCGGCATCCTGTTCCATGCCCCGGACAACGTGATCGCCGAGTTCCCGCAGTTCCCGGCGGTGCACACCTACGAGGACCTCAAGCAGGAGTTCCTCAAGGCGTCGGTGCGCGAGCTGAGCCTGTAAGCGCAGGACGGCGATGAAGACGAGGCCCGCCATGATGCGGGCCTCGTTGTTTCTGGCGGGGGCAGATCAGCGCGGCAGCAGACGCAGGCATGCGCCGAGCGCCAGCATGTGCTGCTGCTTGATGCTGCGCGCCTGCTGTTTCATCTCGTCCCAGACCGGCTGCCAGCCGCCCAGCTCGATGCCGTCCAGATGAGTGGCCTGTCTGAACTGGCGAAGGAAGTGTGTCTGGCTGCCCTTGGTCAGCAGGCGCTCGTCCAGCTCCGGCAGCAGCAACTGGCTGGCGCCCAGCGCTGCGGCGATGGCCAGCCCGGCCGGATCGTAGTCGGGGAAGGCGGTGACCGGCGTGCCGGTCGGCAGTGCGGCGAGCAGGCGCCGCGCGCCGCGGGCCAGGCCGCCGTGGCCGCGGTACAGCACCAGGCAGCCGGCCAGCTCGGCCGGGGCGTCGAAGTGCTGCCAGTCGTCGAAGCTGTCGAGGTTCTCGATCACCAGCACCTGCTCGATGGCGGCGAGCTCCAGGCTGGCCAGCGGCGCGGGCAGGGCGCCCTTGACCAGCACGAAGCCGTGGTCGGGGCGCTGGGGCGCGACCTTGTCGTCGACGAAGCCCAGGCTGGCGGTTTTCCGGCGTGTGCCGGCGGGCGCGGCGACCAGCAGGTCGACGCCGCTGGTCTGCTCGGCGGCCTGGCGCAGGCTGCGCAGCATCGCCTCGCTGAAGTGCAGGCGCCTGCCGCGCGGCTCGCCGACTTCCAGTTGCATGTGGATCTGTCGCCACAGCGGGCCGAGTTGCACGCTGCGCTCGCGGCTGCGCAGCAGGTCGTGGATCGCCTGCCAGTGGCGTGCGCCGAGCCTGGTCAGGCCAGCCACAGGCGCACGTCGCGGACGATGAAGTTGCCCGAGTACACCGGGTCCGGCTCGCCGAGGGCGTCCAGCTCGAAGTGCTGCTTGTGCTCCTCCGGCAGTCCCTCGTAGCCGCCGATCACCTGGTACAGCCAGCTTTCCGCGTCCCAGGGCAGATCCTGCCGCGTCCGCCACTCCAGCGCCGAGAGTGGCTCGCCGGACTCGATGACCTGGCAGAAGTACGCCGAGACCGCCTCGCGCAGCGGGTTGGCGGCGATCTCGAAGTCTTCCACCGCGCCGAGCAGCAGCTCGCCGGCCTCGCCCGGCGCCGGGGCCAGGCGTTCGACCGGCTGCAGGCTGCGCACCTGGGCCAGCACGGCGAGCAGCGCATCTTCCTGCAGCGGGTCGTGGACGTCGATGGCCGCCGGGGCGAGCAGCGCCGGTGCCTGGTTGAACAGCGCCGGCACCTGCAGCTGGCTGGCGTGGTTGCCGACCCGGTAGTCCGGTTGCTGCTCGATGTGCAGCAGCCAGCCCTTGAGCAGGCGGGTGCGCCCGCGGATCTGGCGGAAGCGGCCGAGCAGTTCGAGCAGACGGCCCTGAACGATGCTCAGCTCCTGGGAGCAGGCGCTGACCGTGCGCTGCAGGCTGGTGACCAGCAGGCGGCGCAGCTCGCGCAGTTCGCCGCAGGCCTCCGCCAGTTCGGCGAAACTGATCAGCTCCAGGCCGGCGAGCAGCTCGCTGACCTGGGTCTGCGCCAGCTCGTTCTCGCGTATCTTCGCGGCCAGGCTGCCGACGTAGCCGAACTCGTTGTTGATCCGGCTCCACAGCACGCGGATGGCGTGGCCCAGGCTTTCGCCGAAGGCGTAGACGTGCTCGCGCAGGTCGGCCAGGTAGGCGTCGGCGGCGGCGTAGTCGCCCTGGTGGCGGGCTTCCTTGTAGTGGGCGGCGAGGGTCTTGAAGGTCGCCAGGGTCGAGCCGGTGTTGGCGTCGATCTGCCGGTTGCGGTCGTCCTTGAGCGCCTCCTCCAGCAGGGCGCGCACCGCGCGGCGCAGGTGCAGGTCGGCGCCGGGCTCGGGGCGGTAGAGGATGCCCTGCCTGACCAGGCGCTCCTGGACACCCGGTTCCAGCGCCTGCTCGGCGACGGCGCCGGCCAGGTAGGCGTCCATGATCGCCTCGGCATGGCTGCCCAGCTGGCGCAGGAAGCGCACCCCGGCCTGATGCAGGTTGCCGCTCATAGAAGGCTGCCCTGGCTGGCGCTGGCGGCGCGGCTTTCCAGGTCGAGGCTCTCGCTCTCGTCGATGAAGCGGATCACCTCGTAGAGGTGGTCGAGCTTGCCGGTGCCCAGGTAGATCTGCTTGTCAGGGTTGGGGCGCAGCAGGTAGCCCAGCTCGCAGAGACGCTTGAACACCTGCTTGATCTGCCCGTCGACGCTGGCGCTGGTGGAGCCGAACAGCCGGTAGTGGCTGATCCGCGCCAGCTGCTCGCGGAACGCCGGGGTGTCCTCGACGATGCTTTGCAGCTCGTTGAGGCGCAGCGCGCTGCCCTCGGTGAGCGGCGCGTCCTGGGCGCCGGCCTCCTGCACCAGCACCAGCCACTCGATCAGCGGGGTCAGCGCGGCACAGACGTCGCGGAACTGCTGGCCGAGCACCTTGCGCTCGTCCTCGCCGAGCTGGCGGTAGGCGCAGAAGAACACCTCGCCCTCGCTCTGCCCACCGACCACCGCCACCTTGCGGTTGAGCGTGGCCAGGTAGTCGTCGACCTGCTCGCGGTTGGCCGGGGTCTTGAGGAAGCGCCAGGCGTCCTCGGCGCTGGTGCGGCAGACGAACTCGCCCTGCAGCAGGCGTTCGATGACTTGTCCCTTGGTCGAGAGCATTTACGCCACCTCTCCGGTTTTCAGGCCCTTGAGCTTCTCGGCGATCGGGTCCGGGCGCGGCCGGACCACCTGCAGCTGGCGGGTCTGCTTGTTGACGATGTAGCGGTTGGCGAACAGCGCCAGCACCTCGGAATCCGGGTTGGGGAAGGCGCCGAGAATGCGGATGCCGTTGCTGGTGCAGGCGTCGAAGATCTTCTTCACGTTGTTGTGGTGCAGGGTGCCCAACTCGTCGATCGGCCAGTGGATCACCGCCGGCGCCGCACCGCGCAGCAGGCGGGTGAAGGCGAGCAGGAACTTGCAGAGGATCAGATAGGCCATGCCGTGGCTGGACGACTCGTTGAGCTGGCGGTCGGTGCGGATCACCAGGTCGCTGTTGCCCTCGCGCAGGCGCAGCTCGATCTCCAGCAGGCCGGCGATGCCGCCGCCGAGCGCCGAGCGACCGATGATCTCCAGGGCGCGGCGCATGCTGGCGGTGTAGTCCTCGCCGGGCAGCTCGGCAAAACCTTGGTCGCGCCAGCTCTGGAAGGCCTTGATAAAGGCTTTCAGTTCCGGCCAGAACTCCAGTTCGCCGATCCGCGAGCGGATGCGCACCGCCGAGTCGGAGACGCCGTCGAGGAACAGCTCCTCGCTGACCTCGCGGGTGATCCGCGCGCTCTGCGTGCCGATCTTGCGGTCGATGTCGGCGAGCACCTCGTAGTAGGCGTTGAGCTCCAGGCCGAAGATCCGCCCCTGCTCGCGCAGGGCGGTGAGGCTCTGCGGCACCAGCACGTTGAGCAGCTGCTCCAGGTGCGGCACCAGCCGGCGGTGGTCGAGGACCGGGATGCCGCGCTCGTTGTCGCGGGTGCATTCCTCGCGGCTGCGCGCCCAGGTCTCGGCCAGGCTGGAGCCGCTCTGCGCGGCGATCAGGTTGTCGAAGCGCTCGACATGGGCCTTGATCGCGGCGAGCTGCTGCTCGCGGGCCTGCAGCAGCTCCTCGCCCAGGCGCAGGCGCTCGTCCAGCTCGCCCTCGGCGAGGCTGCCCTCGCGGGGCAGCTTCAGCTCGCCGAGACGGCGCAGCAGCACCTTGAGCCGGGCCAGCGCCTCGTCGAGCTGGCCCTTGAGCTGCAGGGCTTGCTGGCGGGTGGCTTCCAGCTGGCTGCGTTCGGCCTTGTGTTCTTCACTGGCGCTCCTGAGCTGCTGCTCCAGGCGCTCGGCGCGGCTGCGGCACTCGCCCAGTTCGCCGAGCAGGCGCGGCTTGCGCTGCAGCCAGCTGTGCCGGTACCAGTCGTCGTAGCGCAGCACCTCGCTGCGGCGCTGCTCGGTGCGGGCGATGCGCTCGGCGAGGCTGCGGATCTGTTGTTTGAGGGCGACGATGGCGTCCTCGTCCATGCCGCGCTCCTTGAGTTCGGCGCGGTACCAGCGCTCGCACTCGGCCAGCTCGGCCTTGGCGCTGGCGCGCCGCGCCTCGGCCTGGCCGCGTAGCTGGGCGAGCTGCGCATCGAGGCTGCCCAGCACCTGCTGCCAGTGCGCGCTGGCTTCCAGGCGCTCCTCGCCGTGGCGGGTCTTGAGGTCGCCGTGCCAGTGCTCGCGCTCGGCGGCCAGCAGTTGCAGGGCGTGGTCGACCTCGACCAGCTGCCGGCGCGCCTGGCTGCGCCGTTCGGCGACCGCGGCGTCGAGCTGTTCCTTGCGGGCGCGGCGTTCGTCCTTGAGACGCTGGCGGTCGTCGCGGCGCTGCTGGGCGTCGCTGCGCGCCACCACCTGCTGACGCTGCAGTTCGTCGAGTGCGGCGCTGGCCTCGATCAGCCGCGCCTCGGCCTGTTGCTGCTGGTTCTGCGCATCGTCCAGGGCGTCCCTGGCCAGTTGCAGGCGCTGGCGCAGCTCGGTTTCGCTGGCGGCGTAGTCGGGAGTGTCGAGCGCGGCGAGGTCGAGCTGCACGCCGAACAGGCTGTCCGTCGCGCCGTCCAGCAGCTGCGGCTTGAGGTCGTCGCGGTCCAGCAGGTCGGGGTGGATGACCTTGCCCAGGCGTGCTTCCCAGCCCGGCTGCTCGCGGCGCAGGAACTCCAGCAGGGTGCGCTGGCCGGGGTAGAGGATGCGCTCGATGGCGTCGAGCTGCTCCTGGCGCTCGGCCAGGCGCCGGCCGGCGAGGGTGAAGGCGCCGTGCGCGTCCTCGCGGGCGGCGCGCAGCTGGCGTTCCTGGCTGTCGAGCTGGCGCACGCGCGCCTCGCCGGCCTCGACCTTCTCGTCGGCTTCCTCCAGGCGGCGGTCGAGGATCGCCAGGGCGAGGTTTTCCTCCTCGCTGTAGCCAAGGCTGTCGGCCCGCTGCTCGATCAGGCCGCGCTGCAGCTTCAGTGCGTGGTCGCGCGCGGCGAACTCGTCGCTGCCTTGCTGGCGGCGTTCGGCGAAGACCCTGTCGAGGGCCTGCAGCGCCTCGTCCTGCTGCGCCTTGCGGGCATCGCGCTCCTCACGCAGAGCGTCCTCCTCGGCGCGCAGCTGCTCCAGCGCCGCTTCGCGCTGGTCCTTGATCGCCTGGTTGCGCTCCAGCCAGGCGCGCTCGATGTCCTGGTGCGCCTCGGTGAGCAGACGGTGGCGCGCCTGCAGGTTGGCCTGCTCATCTTGCCAGGCGCCGAGCTGGTCGAGGTCGGCCTTGAGCTGCTCGATGTCGGCGTCCAGGTAGCCCTGGTACTGCTGCTCGATCTGCTCCAGTTCGCCGTCGATGCGCGCCAGATCGCCGCGGGCGGCCGACAGCTCCTGGTTGAGGCCGTCGCGCTGCTCGGTCCAGCGCGCCTCCAGCTGCTTGAGCTGGAAGCCGCTCTGCTCGATGGCGGCGGCGGTTTCCTCCTGGCGCTGGAACAGCCGCGGCTCGTCGGCCCGGTAGCCGAGCAGCAGGCCGGCCAGGCGCGCCTCGTGGGCCTGCAGGTCCTGGTGTTCGCGTTCGAGCTTGTGGAATTCCGGGCGGATCGCGTTGAAGCCCTGGATCAGCCGGCTGTCGCGGATCCAGTCCTCGACCCGCTGCAGGTTGAGATGGGTGGCCGGCGGGCTGACTCCGTCCTCTTCGAGGATCGCGGCGACCATCGACTTGATGGTCTCCATCTTGCCCTCGCGCGAATGCACGGCGCGGGCCAGCTTCTCGATGTGGCGCAGCGAGTGCTCGGGCTCGCACAGCGAGAACTGCCGCGCCCAGGCGCGCAGCTGGGCGCGCTCGCCGTCGGCGGCCAGCAGGCTGCGGTCGTGCTGGATGATGGCGCGGAACTGGCGGGTGTTGAGCAGGGTGGTGACCGCCACGCCGGCCTGCTTGAACTGGCGGCCCAGCTCGGCCATGTTCAGGCAGACGATGGCGTCGCCCTGGCGGCTCCTGATGTAGTCGTCCAGCTCGAAGCCCTTCTGCACCAGGCGGTAGGCGACGCCCTTGCCGTCGCTGGCGGCGGCCAGTACCACCTGGCACAGCGCCTCGTCCATGCGCCGGTACTCGTAGACGATGAAGCTCTGCTCGGTGGGCAGGTACCAGCGCTCGAAGCTGTCGCGGGTGGCCGGCACCACGCGGCTTGGGTATTCGCCGTAGAACACCGGCACCAGGCGCTGCAGGGTGGTCTTGCCGGAGGCGTTGGTGCCGCAGATGTTGGTGTGGTCGTCGACCACCAGCTCGACCACGCCCGCGAGGTGGGTGTTGATCAGGATGATGCGGTTGAGACTGGGCATGGGGATCCTTCTAGGCAGCACAGCGGGAGCGCTGCGCAGTGTAGGCGGGGCGAGCGACAGGGTGTGTCGGCCAGATCGCCTTTCGCTGGGCGCGCTATCGGTCGAGGGTGGTTTCCAGGGTCTGCAGCAGCACCCGCACCTTGGTCTGCGACTCGGCGTATTCGGCCTGCCAGACCGAGTCCAGCACGATGCCGCCGCCACCCCAGCAGCTGGCGCGGCCGCCCCGGACCAGCACGGTACGGATGCAGATCGAGCTGTCCATCTCGCCGCGGCAGTCGATGTACAGCAGCGAGCCGCAGTAGATCGCGCGGCGGGTCGGCTCCAGCTCGTCGATGATCTGCATGGCGCGGATCTTCGGCGCGCCGGTGATCGAGCCGCCGGGGAAGCTGCCGGCCAGCAGGTCGAAGGCGTCGAGGCCCTCGGCCAGTTCGCCGGTCACGCTGCTCACCAGATGGTGAACGTTGGGATAGCTTTCCAGGGCGAAGAGTTCCGGCACCCGTACCGAGCCGGTGCGGCAGCTGCGCCCGATGTCGTTGCGCAGCAGGTCGACGATCATCAGGTTCTCGGCGCGGTCCTTGGCGCTGGCGAGCAGGTCGTCGGCCAGTGCGCGATCCTCGGCGGCGTCGGCGCCGCGCGGGCGGGTGCCCTTGATCGGGCGGGTTTCCACCTGACCGGCCTGCACGCTGATGAAACGCTCCGGCGACAGGCTGAGGATGGCGCCGTCCTCCAGCGCCAGGTAGCCGGCGAAGGGCGTCGGGCAGGCCTCGCGCAGCCGGTCGTAGGCGCCCCACGGCTGGCCCCGGCAGGGCGCCTGGAAGCGCTGGGCGAAGTTGACCTGGTAGCAGTCGCCGGCGCGGATGTAGTCCTGGATGCGTTCGATGGCGGCGCGGTACTGGCCGGCGTCGAGATCGGCGGCGAAGGGCGCCAGCAGGCGGAAGTCGTCTGCCGGCGGGGCGTCTGCCCCGGCCTCGAACAGGGCGATCAGCGCCGCGCGCCGTTCGGCCGGCAGGCGCGGATGGAACACCAGTTGCGAGGTTTGCCGCCGGTGGTCGGTGACCAGCGCCCAGGCGTACAGGCCGAGACGCGCGTCGGGCAGCGCCAGGTCGTCCGCGGCCTGCGCCGGCAGGCGTTCCAGGCGGCGGCCGAAGTCGTAGGCCAGGTAGCCGAGCAGGCCGCCGGTGAACGGCAGCTCGACGCCCGCCGGCGCGTCGGCACGGCCGAGTTCGGCCAGCGCCGCGCGGCAGCGGGCGAGGAAGGCGCGGCCGTCCTCGTCGGGCCGGGGCGCGAGGGTCTGCTCGGGCCAGGCGCTGAACAGTTCGAAGCGGCCGCGCTCGGCATGCGGACGGCCGCCGTCGAGCAGGCAGGCGCCGGGCGCCGCCTGAATCCGCGCGAAGCGCGGGCGCGGATCGGCGTGATAGGGCAGGGGATGCAGGGTACAGACGGACATGGCGTGGCTCGGATTGGCGCAAGCCGGAATTCTACCGCAGGGGTTCAAGCGGCGGGCGCCCGTTGCAGGCGCCCGCGGTGGTTAAAGCTCGACCGGCTTGATGTGGCCGAACAGGCTCTGCGAGAAGCGCACGCGCTCCTCCGGGCTTTCCTCGATACCCTGGGCCTTGAGTTCCTCCAGGCGCGCCTCGACGGCGTGGGCGCGATGGGTCAGCCCGCAGTCGTTGGCGATCTGGATGTTCAGGCCGGGACGGGCGTTGAGTTCGAGGATCAAGGGGCCCTTGTCCACGTCCAGCACCATGTCCACGCCGATGTAGCCCAGACCGCACAGCTCGTAGCAGCCGGCGGCCAGTTTCATGAAGCCGTCCCAGTTGGGCAGCTGCACGCCGTCCACCGCGTTGCCGGTGTCCGGGTGCTTGGTGATCTTGTTGTTCAGCCAGGTGCCGCGCAGGGTCAGGCCGGTGGCCAGGTCCACACCCACGCCGATGGCGCCCTGGTGCAGGTTGGCCTTGCCGTTGGACTGGCGGGTCGGCAGGC
>RRZT010537839.1_pt1 | contig 28519 bp, 26 predicted proteins | sample 2165551 | NCBI WGS metagenome assembly RRZT01 (sample SAMN10456910, study PRJNA506462) | wastewater metagenome | biome: wastewater; feature: sludge; material: wastewater sludge; isolation source: wastewater sludge with Escherichia coli K12::gfp cells carrying plasmid... | place: USA: Moscow, Idaho... | reverse complement strand
TACGCTAAAGCCGTAGATATTACTTCCAGAAATTGAGCGCATATATTTTATTATTAAGTATTTTTAATTAGAACTAGGATGTAACATAAAAGTTTGCTCGCATGGTTCCTGAGTTGTATGCTAATGAATCTTTACAGAGGAGATAGATCATAGGTCAAATAAAAAGGATCGGCACTAGAATCATTGCGTCCTGCATCCTAGCTACAGTTGTCGGTTGCGCGTCATTTGGATCATGGACCATGACCGGAGAGCGCATTAATTACAATGCTGCACTGCAAGTCACCAATGATGAACAACTATTGTTGAACCTGGTTCGACTCCACTTCATGGATTCTACGGCATTTATTGAAGTCAGCAGCATCACGGCACAATCTTCGTTCCAATCGGGCCTCCAAGGCGGAAGGATAGCGCTGCCTAGTATCGCACCCATGTTCGGCATAACCGGCAACTTAGGCTATTCCACGCAACCGACATTGGTTTACACACCCCTGCAAGGCGAAAATTTCATTCGTCACCTGATGGCTCCACTCACTATAGAAAGATTAGCCTTACTTTATCACTCAGGTTGGGATATTGAACACCTGTTCTCTCTATGCTTGATAGAAATCAATGAGATTAACAATATTAGCCGAGTATTATATTCCGATTCCATCTCAAATCACGAGATTCACAAATTTGATCATATAGTGAAGCTGCTGGGTAAAATAGACGCTCGCGGCGGACTTGATCTCTTGTTAGGGTCTGATCCAAATGACACTAATCCACAGTATTTTTTACATATCAAACCGGACATTCTGAAAAACTCAGAAACACAGAGTATTGTTCAACAGCTTGATCTTAACCCTAAACAAACATATTACCGGATAGCGTATCCTACTATTCAAACCGAAAAGGAACCCAGACAAGATACCATATATATAAGACCTCGCTCAGTGCTTGGTATTATGTATTTTCTCTCGCAATGGGTTGAGCATGACCATGGTCATGGAGACGACGGGCACTATGTGACGCCACAATTCCCCAATGTGGGGAAACCTCGTGATTTTCCATTTAGCATCAAATCACAATCAGCACGACCAAAACAGGCTGCTGTTGCGGTCTACTACCGCAATCAATGGTTTTACATTGATGATGCTGATTTAGGGTCAAAAAGCATATTTTCTCTTTTGACCCAGATCTTTGCTTTACAAGCTAGTCCTGTTCCTGTGACACCTCCGGTATTGACGTTACCGGTAGGCCGGTAAGAGATTTTATGAGCTTGTATAAAGAGTCAATTTTCACATAATGATATACGCTTATTTCCCAATTGCCAGATTAGCAGTCTTGAGATCAGGCCTTAAATTTGACACTTCTACTTTATTGTTCTTTTAATCTTCGATCAGCTTAACCGCAGGATTTCTCTAAATGAAGATGATTTTGTTAATGACAACAATGGAAACCGAATTTAGGGCAACCGCTAAAAGATATACCAGAAAAGTAAAAGCAGGCGGAAGAAAGACAAAGATATCAAATGTAAAACTCCGATCGTTTCTGCGATTTACCGTACCTGTCGCGATATAGTTTGAATGCTGATTAATCGGTATCCTTCAAAGGTCAGCAGCTGCGGAAAGCTGGCTGCACTGGAATCGTAATACCATTCTTCAATATTGCGCTCAATAGCGCTGGAAATAACTTGTATAGATTCTGGCTTACCACATTTCTTCAATACTACATATTTGGCGTCTCCGAGCGCTACTAGATTCGAGCCACATCGCATAGTATCGCTCGCACACGTCACGGGGACACCATAGAGCATCAATAAAATGGATAACTGGAAAGCATTGCGTCTTGACATATTTTAGTGAAACTCCAACCCTTCAAGGATAGGTATATTTCTCGAGTTAACATTCAAAACCCAAGAAATTTCTTAAAATGCTGCAATGAACGGAAAAATTCTGCGATTATTGCATTAACAGAAGGCCGCTACATTTTGCTAATCGCAACATATGTAAGCCATTCTCGATATTGAGGAATCTGGCATCAGATGCTGCTGGTCCACTGAATTCTCCGGACGGAGCATTGCCACGCCTCCTCGCTGAGTATAATATACGCGGATTCATGGGATGATATCTTACATTTGACATCGTTAGACAGCCACAAAATCATAGTTGCCGTTTCACTTAAAGAAATTGCATTAGCTTGTCTTATTAGCAGCCGAAAACGTTGCATTGTCAGGATTAGCAGAAAAGAAACAACTTCAATCTGAATTTATTCTGATTCCGGCATTGTAGATAAATGCTGAACAATCTGTTTCTTAGCCGGAATATTAATTATTCTGGCGGTTCTTTCTTCAGATTCCTGGATGCCGATATGAAAGCCTGCAAAACCTGGCATAACCACTTGGTCAATCGCCATACCAATAATTCGACCATTATAAGGTGAGATTATTTCACTGCGCATATTAGTAATGGGGTCTGTGACGATGCCCAGGATATCATTTTTGTTAATCTTATCTCCCAAATTGACATTGCCAAGCAGAATACCGCCATGATTTACGCGCACCCACGCTGAATGATAGTAAATTGAATCTGGAGTGTCTAATGGTTGAGCAGTTTCTAACATATTCATCCTATCCAACAGAGTTTGAATACTTTTAACGCCGTATCGAACGGCTGGTTCTTGCAATGTCATGGATTTTCCTGCTTCTAAAGTCACCGAAGGAATCCCAATATCGACCGCAGCATTGCGCAGCATCCCTACTGAGCCTTCACTATGAAGAATGACAGAGATACCAAAAGACTGAGCAAATTCAGCTACGCCCGGTTGCAGTAGATTAGCTCTAACCTGCGGTAGATTGGTTCGATGCGCTGAACCTGTATGCAAATCAACGAGAAAGTTACAATGACTGATAATTTCTTTAAAAAATGAATAGGCAATCCGTGCAGCAGAGCTGCCGTGAGGATTCCCCGGAAAAAAGCGATTAAGGTCGCGGCGGTCCGTCAGATAACGGGATGAGCGCTGGAAGCCTTGCAGATTCACAATCGGCACACCAATGATCGTTCCGGATAATTGTTTGGGATCAGCACCATAAAGTACACGCCTTACAATCTCAATGCCATTTAGCTCGTCGCCATGAATCGCAGCTGTCAAGCACAGCACAGGCCCTTCCTGAGCACCGTTGACGACAAAAATGGGAGTTGGCGTGGAAAGACCATCTGAAGATTGATTAGGCTGCCACGATAACCGCATCGTAGTTGCTGGTGGTACAGCTGTATCCAATAACACAAATGCTGTTTTTGGTTGTTCTAAGAATTCGGATTCGGAAGTATGTGCTACAGAAGAATCAATTATTATGGGATCAGAATCCATAATCAACTCATTGCTGATGCTATCAGGCTTAAATATTTGCTGTGAAAACCCATTGATTGCAGTCAATAGAAGGATTAGGCCAACGACTTTTTTTAACATTGCGCAATCACCCTATTAAATAAACTACCTGCACTAAATATTAACAACCTGTTTCTTAAGCGACCAAATACTAAATTTAATTACAATATACTGTAATTAAATGGTATTGAAAAATTAAAACAGAGGTTAATTTACATTACAATTCGTTGTGTCATATATATACAACATGATCACTGAATTGGAACGGAAATACTGAGTAAGCTTTTGTTATTCTATAGACTTTTCTATGATGTTGCGAAGTCTTTGTGGCACAAGCATTGTTAACACCAACATGCACCGCAAACCAGAGTAATAATGTGCTATCCAGTTGATCTCATACATGAGATGTCGGACTGAGGTATTTTATGAGACGCATTCTCTGAGCAATCACTAAAAGACATATTGCATAGGCAAAAACAGCACCCGCCAAACCATTGAGCTACATTTCAGAGTGATACCACTCCCTGACAAGGTCGTGCTAAGAGGGCAATATCCGAGTCAATACTCGGATGATTTTTTGTATCCGTCTCATGCACATGTTTCATTTGCGTTAAAATTACAGTTTTAAGCAGCCTTTATTCGGCAACTACGCGAGAACTTAACTTGATTTCCTCTAATTCTGATCATCCTGATACACAACAATTATCCTATCGTGACGCTGGTGTAGATATCGATGCTGGCGATCAGCTGGTTGCAAATATCAAACCGTTTGCCAAACGCACGTTACGTCCTGAGGTAATCACCGGAATTGGCGGTTTTGGTGCATTGTTTGAAATTTCCAAGAAATATCAGAGCCCTGTTTTAGTTTCAGGGACAGATGGTGTAGGCACCAAACTTAAACTGGCGTTTCAGCTTGGCCGACACAACACGATAGGTATTGATCTGGTCGCGATGAGCGTAAACGATATTCTGGTGCAAGGTGCTGAGCCGTTATTCTTCCTCGATTATTTTGCCTGCGGCAAATTGAATGTAGAAACAGCGACTGCGGTTGTTGGCGGTATTGCCAAAGGCTGTGAATTGGCCGGCTGCTCATTAATCGGCGGTGAAACGGCAGAAATGCCCGGAATGTATCCAAAAGATGAGTATGATTTGGCTGGATTTGCCGTTGGAATTGTTGAAAAAGACCAAATTATTAACGGAAACACGATCCAAGCTGGTGACATCGTGCTTGGGCTTGCTTCCAGTGGCGCACATTCCAATGGATATTCGTTGATTCGTAAGGTCATTGAGAAAAATCGCGTCGACCTATCCAGCGACTTGGATGGAAAGACCATTGCTGACATTATCATGGCACCGACGCACATTTATGTGCAACCCATATTGAAGCTGATCCAACAATTACCTGTTAAAGGGCTGGCGCACATTACCGGTGGAGGATTAATTGAAAATGTGCCGCGTATTCTGCCTGATCAATTCATGGCCGTATTACACAAAAATTCTTGGGAAATGCCGCCGCTATTTCACTGGCTGCAACAGCAAGGTAATGTTGCAGAATCCGAAATGGCGCGAGTGTTCAATTGCGGAATCGGCATGGTGATTGTGGTTGCTCCCGGTGATGTTGATAGCGCAACCCAGAGTCTGCGTGCTGAAGGTGAAACAGTGTGGCAAATTGGTGAAATCAAGTCACGCACATCTAGTCAAACAGCCACTGTTATAGTTTAATGTATCGCCATTAGAATATATGGAATCACTGGTTATCTTGATCTCCGGCCGCGGCACTAATATGCAATCCCTGCTGGAAGCAAGAGCGCAAATCGATGACATTACAGTCATCAGTAGCAATCCCGATGCATTGGGTTTAGAAACCGCCAAAAGATATGGTGTTAACACGAATGTGATTGATCACCGCTCCTACGCCGATCGGCAAACATTTGACACTGCACTGGCAGAATGCATTGACGCGCATCAGCCGAAATTGGTTGCGCTGGCAGGCTTCATGCGTATACTGAGCGATCGCTTTGTGCAACGTTATCAAGGCCGATTAATGAACATCCATCCTTCATTGTTGCCCGCATTTCCGGGTTTAGGAACGCATGCACGCGCACTGCAAGAAGGCATTAGAATCCATGGTTGCACAGTACATTTCGTCACTCCGCAACTGGATCACGGCCCTATTGTAATTCAAGCAGCTATTCCTGTATTACCCTGGGATACCGAAGAAACATTAGCCATTCGGGTTCTACAGCAAGAACACCATATCTACCCCCGAGCTGTGCGCTGGTTTATGGAAGATCGGATCAAATTAATTGAGAATCATGTTGAAGTACTGGATTCCAGCTTCTGTGAAATTACGCTTTATTCGCCAGGATTATCCGAATGAAATTCATACCCGTAGTTCTTCTACTAGGAATATTAAGTTCTTCAGTTTCTGTTTATGCAACGGATATACCTTCTCGCATTGAAATCAATTATGCCGTGACGACAGATATCGGCGAAGGAGAAATCAATGAGGTGATGGAAATCAAACATACCGACAAAGGCAATAGTTATAGTATTAATAGCGAAGCGCAAGCCACTGGAATTTTCAAGCTGTTAGAACCCAATAGGATCGTGCGACATAGCGAGGGGATGATTACGGAAGGCGGGCTAAAACCCACTCGCGCTTATGAAAAACGTGGAAAAAAAGAACCTAGCTTGGCCATATTTAATTGGAATAATCACACGATTACTTTAAGCCATCAGAAACGGGAAATACAAGAAAAATTACCCAAAGATACTTTAGATCGGCTAAGCTTATCTTATAATTTTATGTTTACTCCCTTGCCTAAGTACCAGGTAGAACGTCACATAACAAATGGACATAGTTTGGTGTTCTCGCGTTATGCCATCACCAAAGAAACACTCAAAACTCCGATTGGAAAGATGAAAACCATTGTATTGACCCGGCAAGAGGATAAAAACTCCAAGCTTAAAAGAGTCATATGGCTTGCTTTAAACAATCATATGCTGCCTGTTCGCATTGTTTCGACAGAAGAAAATGGCCGTGAAATCGATAAAATAGTCACCGGAATTAATATCAGTTACAAAGCTAATCAATAATTCGATCATTCAGCTACTACTACACATCAGGAAATCAATGCATTTCACGCCTTCTCAACTGGACGCAGTTGTTGTTGCCATACGTACTGTACTTCCTCTGGAATATCCGGCTGATGGGATCTTGCGGCGTTTCTTCCAAGATAATCCTTTGTTAGGAGCACAGGATCGCGCATTCATTGCAGAAACAGTTTTCGGCATTCTGCGACACCGTTTTTTTCTTGAAAGCTTGGTGAAAATTGTAACACCACGAGCATTAGTATTAGCGTATTTAGTTAAACTTCAAGGAATGAATTTACGCGAATTGGCATCGCTGATCAGCGAAACCGAAATAAAATGGTTGTCAGAAATCAAAGCTATCAAACCGGATGCATTTCCTCTAGCAACTCAGGCCGAATTCCCTACATGGCTGGTAGAGAAATTACAACATTTCATGTCGGATACAGACATTCTTGATTTGGGACTCTCGCTACAAAAATCCGCGCCGCTGGATCTCCGTGTTAACACAATCCTCGCCAAACGCAGCGAAGTGCTGGAATTACTCGAGCAGGAGGGTATTGATGCCCAGGCGACACCTTACTCTCCTTGCGGCATCAGGCTTGCCGGAAAACCTGCGATCAATCGTCATGCACTTTTTTTATCGGGAAAAATAGAAGTGCAAGATGAAGGAAGTCAATTACTTGGCTATTTATTGGCGCCCAAGCGCGGCGAAATGGTTGTCGATTTTTGCGCAGGCGCAGGTGGAAAATCGTTGCTGCTGGGTGCTTTAATGAATTCAAAAGGGCGCATTTATGCGTTTGATGTCTCTGAAAAAAGACTAAACAATTTGAAACCGCGCTTCAAACGCTCTGGTCTATCTAATTTGCATATACAGCGAATCACCAATGAGAATGACATAAAGATCAAACGATTGGCTGGAAAAATTGATCGCGTATTAGTCGATGCTCCTTGCAGCGGACTCGGGACTTTGCGTCGCAACCCCGATTTAAAATGGCGGCAATCGTCACAAAGCATTGATGAACTCAATACCAAACAAGCTGCTATTCTCGCGGCAGCCGCCAGTTTACTAAAACCGGGCGGACGATTGGTGTATGCAACATGCAGCTTTTTACCGGAAGAAAACCAAACTGTCATTAACGAATTCCTGGCTGCGTACCCTCAGTTTAGCTTGTTGAATTGCACCGAACTGTTGTCTCATCAAAAGATACCACTGGATACCGGTGAATTTTTGCAATTATTTCCCAAACCACATCAAACGGATGGTTTCTTCGCCGCAGCTTTAACACGAAGTAATTCGGTAAAACCATAATAAAGATTTAACAAACCAATGAAAAACATTTTCTAAGCAACTGATGCAAAGCGAAAGGGGTGAAAATGCACAGTTCATGCATAATGAGCATTTGCATTTGTTTTTAACATCACAGCAGCAATGCAGAAAATTTTTTGACAGGCTACGATGCAGTAATTTCTCTTTTGTCACTGGCTGATTGCAGTAAAATCGGCAAAATAATCAGAACACACACCAAAGTCAGTAGCAATCCGATAGTTAACAACTGCCCCATGCTGGATGTTCCTTGGTGAATAGAAAATATAAGACTACCAAATCCTGCCAAGGTTGTTAACGCACTGAAGAAAATGGCACGTGCCGTGCTGGTATGCAGTAGATTTTCATAGCCCACGCCGGTATTCCGACTTCTGTATACCATATGCAAGCTACTGTCGATACCAATCCCCAGTAATAACGGCAACGCAATGATATTGGCAAAGTTAAACGATAGGCCCATGAATACTGTGCCGGCTCCGGTCAATAACGCCGCAAGCAATAATGGAATTAATACCAACAAGGTAGAAGCAGCGCTTCGAAGCATAATCCAGATCGTCAATATGACTCCAATCAGTGCAAGCGAAAATGCATGAAAAAATGCATCTACTACGGCTTCCCCAGCTTCCAGGCTAATTACAGGAACACCGGTCGCATTTGGCGTGATTTTTTGTACAGCACGAACAAATCTACGCAAGGCATCATTGTCATTAATATTTTCAGATGGATAAACCGCAATTCGATACACATCATCATTACCATGCCAAAGCTCAGTCACCGATGCCGGCAATGCCTCTTGTTCAAATGGTTGTGCCTCCAAAGCCAACTGCAGACGATGGATAGAGCCTGGCAATAAACTCAACAAATCATTATTAACCGTAAACAATAATTGTTCTTTCGCTTCTCCACTTTCCAACACAGGTTTATCCAGCTTCGCTATTAGACTGGCAAGCGAACCCTCTAATGCACGAGCAGATAGAACGCTCATATGTTCCGGATTCTCAGTAACGAATTGATTTAATGATATTCTTAATTGATCCAACGCCATTCTCTGCTCCGAAACCGTATGAGGACTCGGAATCAAAAATGCTGTAGTGGAAAAAGAAACGGGCCCCAGTATCATTGCCATTTCCTCGATCAAAAGACTTTTCTCTTCTTGTTCCTCCGGCACCAGATCCAATATGCTGATCACTCTTTTAACTTCGGGCAAGGTCCTCAGTTGCTGTGCTATTTTTCTTATTTGCTGAACATCATCCACTAATACATTGATATGCCAAGGTGAATCTTCCGCATCCTCCAGCAATTCCTGAAAGGTTTGAACTGATTCTGCGTGCGGATTATTTAGATTCAATAAATTGTAATCGAATTTGATATGTGGCAACGCTAAGATAGAAGCCAGGACAGCAATGATGGTAACGCTATACACAAGCTTTCGCGAACGCCTTGGTAAATCCAGAATTTTATTAATTGATCGAACGGAACGCGATGACTTTTTGATATGAATTGGGAAAAACCTTTGCAAGGCGGGTATCATCGTCACCGTAATCAAAAAACTTATGAGCATACCCGTTCCCGAGATTAAACCCAGCTCTGCAACACCTCGATAGGTCGTTGGCATAAAGGCATAGAAACCTATCGCGGTAGTCAGCGCACAGATAAGCAGCGATTGCCCCATATCACCACCCGTTTTATATACTGCTTCGGGAACAGTCTGATCAGGCTTTCTGATTTCCTCAAGTCTGAGTAGGAAATGAATCGCAAAATCAACCCCCAGACCTATATATAACACTGCGAACGCAATGGAGATCAGGTTTAGATGACCGACAGCAACGGTTGCAAAAGCGGCTGTTAGCAATAAACCGAGCAGTAAACTCACTATGATGGTGAATATTGCACCTGCTGAGCGAAATGCAATTAGCAGCACCACAGCAACCATGATGAGCGCCAATAACCCGGCGTCTTGAGCACCGTGCATTGCACTATTGAGTTCATCATGAGCCAGCGCCACCTCTCCTGTAATGCGCAATTTTTCAGTTGCATCTGGAGCAAATCCCATACCCTGCGCCGTAGTGCGAATCGCGTCAATAGGCCCTTCAGCAGCAAAAATTTGAGAATAGTCGAGCTTTGGCTGTACGATAATTAATTCCTGGTAGGTTTCTTTTTGTTCTTCACCCCCTAATAAAGCCTGCCATGATAGCGCGCGAGATTTACCCGCAAGCCGCGCATCCAATGTTGCGCTGATACCACTGAATACTGGCTCCAGCTCTAATTTACGCCCCTTGCGTAATTCTTCAACGGCATCCGTCAGAACCGAAGAAAAAGTGAATAAATTGGGATTATCTGCCAAACGTGCGACCAGTGGCTGTGCCGCAGCCAAATAATCGGTAATTCGGCTTAGCTCAGACAAATCCTTGTAGAACAGCCCATTCTGTTCAAAGAAGGGTTCACCCGTTAAATAATAAGTACTAGGAAATTGTGCAACATCATCTTGCAAATAACGAGTAAAACGTTTTGCTGCTATATGCGCTTGCTCAGGTGTTGGAGCATCCAATACCAGCAACAGCGTGTCTTCGTATTGAGGAAATGATTGTAGATACCGGATATGATTTGCGCGAAAAGGAACATCTTCGGAAAGCATATCGGTTGTATCCGTATGAACACCAAGATTGTTAACTATATAAAACGTGCCCAGTGTAACTACTACCAGTATGAGCAGAATAATCCAGATAGCGTAGCGATATGATATGTCTGCCCAACGAGCAAAAAAACGATAACTTGAACTCAATGAACTAGTCACGTTTTATCAATCTCTTGGAAGAAAGAGATAAAAATCATTATGGGTTCTGTCGCGTCAGCGCAATCTTTTCCTTGAGCATTTCGATCAGCGCCTGAAAACCATCCCGTTGCAGAATGGCTCGATATTCACCGCGTTTTATTGCTAGATCACTCACACCGTCAAACAGAATGTTAACGATACGCCAATCCCCTGCAACTTGATGCAACACATAATCAAAATTTACCGTACCGCCATCCGACTTGGTTAATTGACTACGCACCAACACTTGATCTCGCGGCAAGGTACGTTGCTCGATAATCTGAAATTGCTCACCCTCGTGCTGAACAAAACGCCCCGCATACGTTGCTATACTCAATTGACGAAAAGTTTCAACGATTAGATCTTGTTGTGCATTATCCAGCTGTGACCAATAAGTTGCGCCCAATATTGTCTTAATAATCAAATCAATATCATGGGTTTGATCAATGACAGGCTGCAAGTATTTGAAGCGTTCGTCGTAACTCAACTTTTCGCCTTCCCGCATAACATCGAGTAGAGATGATTGCAGATACACTACTACCTGTTCCGGATTACCTATTTCTGCATTGGATGAGCTCAATGCTGCAGGAATTGGTAGCAGCATCACCAAAATCAGATACCATCCTACCAATTTAAGTATTTGTTTTACTTTCATAGCGACGATCTTTCCACAAAGCGCGCTCCCCCCGCCAATACCGCAATGCTGACGTCCAAGTCATGGCAAGATACAAAACACCGATGACCGGCAAGGTAATCCCCCAAAGCGGGGAACGCTGATAATAAATTAAAGTAGGTAAATAAGTAAAAAACATAGCAGCCCATGCCAGAATACTCACTAGATAAATTTCCAAGTGAGACGAGAACATAAAAACAAAGGGCGCTGCCAAAAACATGGAAATCATGATCAATGTGCAGATAATAAGCAAAATGGGTGAATATTTTAATTGTGTATATGCAGTGCGCGCGACCATTTCCCAGATTGGCTTTAGTTCGTCATAGCCGCGATGACTACGCGCCCCATGGCTAAGCCCTATAAAAGTACGTAACCCAACACACTTAATATGCGCAGCCAAAGTACAATCATCAATCAACGCATCATGCAAATTGGCAAAAGCACCCGTGGAGCGCAATGCTTGTGTTTTTACCAAAATACATCCGCCTGCGGCGGCGGCAACGCGTGATTCCGGCTTATTTGCTAGCCCAAATGGGTATAACAGTTTGAAGAAGAAAATAAATGCCGGCATCAGTAAGCGCTCTACAAAATTATTCATAGGTGGCTTAGCCATAAGCGATACCAGCGCCAGATTCTCATTACACGCTTTTTGCTGTAATTCAAAAATAATTCCTGGGGTCAGTTCAATATCAGCATCCAGCAACAATGTATAATGTGTTCTAACTTCTCGTAACCCTTGTTCTAGCGCCCACAGCTTACCACTCCAACCCGCTGGCGGCGCAGTGCCCGACAACACTTGTGCTCCGCATTGCCTAGCCTGCTCTGCTGTATCATCGACGGACTGATCATCAATCACAATGACATGCATCTTCTCTCCTTGCGCTCTAACTCCACGCAATGTATGCCCGATATAAGAACCTTCATTTCGCGCTGGAATTAAAACTGTGATATCTTCACTCAGCGTTTCACTGGAAATAACTTTTTCGTGTGTTAGTGTTTCGATTTTCTCGCAAGTACTCCAAGGACGCCATGGAAATAATGCCAACATCCACCAGCAAAAAGTGCCAAAAACAGACAGATAGAGTACTAACTCCATTAACATTCTTACTTACACTGTAATTTTAAAATGTAGAATCAGTACAGCCTCTATCTACTTATTAATAAATGTTACGGGTATCTCGGAGAGCTTTTTAGACGTTTTGTTTTCTCCTGTTGCCCATTTTGGTATTGGTTCGGCAACCATAGGCCCTGATGTTCTAGGTCCCTTTAATGATGCAATCAGCGCTTTCCAGGGATGACGCAAGGTATCTTCTACAGCTGTCGCTTCATATCCACAGTGCGCCATGCATTGCGCACATTTCGGATTATTAGCCGTTCCATACTTTTCCCAGGGCGTATCATCAAGAAGCTCCTTAAAGGTTTTTGCGTAACCTTCATCCGACAACAGGTAGCAAGGCTTCTGCCACCCAAAAACATTGCGCGTCGGATTACCCCAAGGTGTGCATTCGTAATCCTGATTACCAGCCAGATAATCCAAATACAATGCTGAGTGGTTCAAGCGCCATTTGCGTTTTAGTTTCTTACCCAACTCAAAGATACCGCGGAATAATATCTTTGTATCCTGGCTTTTAATAAAAACATCCTGCTGCGGTGCCTTCTCGTAACTAAATCCGGGAGCAATCGTTGCAGCCTCGACACCCAGTTCCATGGCATAATCCAAAAATTCAGCCACATCTTTCGGTGTCTCGCCTTGAAACAACGTGCAGTTTACCGTGACCCTAAACCCCCTACTTAACGCCAGCTTAATCGCCTCAACTGCACGATCAAAAACTCCCTCCTGACAAACTGAAGCGTCATGGCGTTCTTGCATGCCATCTAGATGAATCGAAAAAGTCAAATAGGGTGATGGCGTATAATCATCAATACGTTTTTTTAACAATAATGCATTGGTGCATAGATAAACATATTTCTTACGCTTAATAATACCTGCCACAATTTGCGGCATCTCTTTATGAAGCAATGGTTCGCCACCAGGAATTGATACCATTGGAGCGCCGCACTCATCTACAGCTTGCATGCATTCTTCATAGGAAAGGCGTTGATCAAGCACATCTTCGGGGTGTGCGATTTTTCCACAACCAGCACAAGCCAGATTACATCGAAACAACGGCTCCAACATCAGTACCAAAGGATATTTTTTCGCTCCTTTTAATTTCTGCTTGATCAAGTACGTACCTACCGCGATCTGTTGACGTAAGGGAACACCCATGAATAACCTCCAAAAGTACTTCAAAAACAATTTATTAACTATCTAACTTACAATTAAGTATGAAACAAAACTGATAATCAGTCCGTCTTCCCTATTTATCAGCATAGCCATTCCAAACTATCTGCGCTGCGGTTAAAAAGCAAGCTCACGATGCTCTTATATTAAGCATCAGCTGCGCGTTTCGCTTATTTTTCCTTGTATCGGCTACCTGAAAAGGTTTTCAATGATCCATTAAATGCACTAATACATGACAAGAAAATTTGAAATGTTTTTGATAAAAACCCTCAAAACACAAATTTTCTTAATCCCAACCGCTACGCCTCTATATTTTAATCTGAAAGTACCCTGAAAGTCAGTTTTTAACTATAGAACGATTGCTTACTATAGCAAATATTTTTCAACTCACTGATTAATTATTGATATACACCAGTAAAAAACACCAAGAGCTATAAGATCTTGGTGTTTCTGAACTAACAAATTTGCTGCCTCTTAAAACTCAACGCCTAGCGCACGTAATGTCCGTTTGTCTATCTTCCCAGATGTGATGCCATTTTCTTTCTGGAATGCTTCAATCGCCGCTACAGTTTTACCACCGCTCTTTCCATCAACTGGTCCAGGATTAAATCCAGCATCTACAAGCGCCTGCTGAATATCACGTGTCATTGCAGCATCAGGTTTTACGACATCATCACCATCATCAATAACAGGCTCCGGCGCTTCGTTAACCTCAACGTCTGTACTTATAGTATCGACATCACTTTCTGCTGAATCCAAGGTTTGCAAACTTTGCACATCTTCAATCATGGCTGGTTCAGTGGGTACAAGTGCCGCAGATTCAGGTTCAGGTTCAGATTCAGGCGCTGGTGCTGGTGCTGGTGCTGGTGCTGGTGCTTCTGCTGCTGCCTTATCTTCTTTAGCTGGTATTGGTTTTTTTTCGTAGATCGGCTTACAACCTATTAACAGCATTGCAGACAAAAAAAGAACAAGGCAAGATGTTAATGTACTCGTTTTGATAAAATTCATTACTAATCCCCCAAAAATATTAAACAAATCGTTATGCTGCTTCTAGGCACTCGTACTGAATAAAATACTCTTTCAATTTCAATACAATACTCGATTCCCCTTCGAAGCCAAGCAACATACTTGTGATTTTACTTATCGCATTTTGTATTAACTTATAATGTTGCGGTGAGAACTATCACATTTTTCCAATAAGAACGCAACATAAAAAAGTTAATAATGATAGGCTTAACACAAAACATCAAGGATTTACTACTGATCGGTGGTGGTCATAGTCATATCATTGCAATTAAACGACTAGCCATGAAGCCACTTACCAATGTTCGCATAACGCTGATCAGTAGCAATGCGCTGACACCCTATTCTGGCATGTTACCCGGACTCATTGCCGGACATTATGCACATGAGGATTGTCATGTCGATTTGCGAATACTCTGCCAATGGGCTGGTATAAAATTTATCCATCGCAAAGTTATGCATATGGATCCATCAAAAAAACAAATTGATTGCCAAGATAATCTCTCGTTACGTTATGATGTTTTGTCGATCAATGTAGGCTCGCAACCTGCGCTACACAGTATCCCCGGTGCAATTATTTATGGTTCCCCAGTAAAACCCATTAAACAATTTCTGCAGCAGTGGCAGCATTGGCTAACAACGCAGCAACGATCAAATCACCTGCAACGCATTATCGTCGTTGGTGGGGGTGCCGCCGGGATAGAAATATTACTCGCCTTGCACTATAGATTGGCAAATACAACTGCTATCCGCGCCGAATTTACCTTGATTTGCGCTGATTCACACATCCTTAATTCACACAACAAGAAAGTACAGAATTTTTTTCATCGGCACTTTAAAACGCTCGGAATCCGACTTATCGAGGGAAAATATGTAGTTTCTGCACTTGAACATCAATTAGTGCTTGATGACCATACACGATATGACTATGATTTCCTTGCTTGGGCCATCCATGCAAACGCGCAGCCTTGGTTGGGAAAAAGCGGGTTGGCATGCGATCACAATGGCTTTATTCAGGTTGATGAATATCTTCGCAGCATTTCACACCCAGATATTTTTGCAACAGGCGATTGCGCTGCATTTACACCGATGCCCTTACCTAAAGCCGGTGTCTATGCAGTTCGTCAGGGACCATTTCTAGCCAAAAATATTTCGACGCAATTAGTGGGGCATGGCTCTCTTCAGCCTTACAAACCACAGCAATACTTCTTGAGTCTATTAACCACAGGAGAGCGCTGTGCGGTTGCTTCTCGGGGGGCTTTCTTTGCACATGGAAAGTGGGTTTGGCTTTGGAAAAACTATATCGATCGCAGCTTCATAACAAGCTTCAATCTAAAATGATCATACGCAGAGATACCATCGGTACAAGCTGTATCAATCGCATTCTAATCAATAGGAACATAAAAGAATCATAACCCCAGGCTAAAGTTTGCTTTCTTTAAGTCGTTGAAACAGCCTCATTGCTGTTAACTAACTGACTAACCCTTTAATAAATAAAACTTACCTGGATGAAGCCATGAAAATTCTTGTTCATTTTAAATCTGGATTTAAGCAGACATTTATTGTTCCAAAAAGTATGCTAGCACTCGAATTTAGAAATATGGCCAGGGAGATTGGTGGCAATATCGCCAGTATCGAATTCTCATTGCCTCCTAGTCGTCAAACCAATATAACTTCTGTCGAACTTCGGAATGGAGTGTCCCGCTTGCCTGATAAACGTTAACAGATTAAAACAAACTCCTCGTTGCAAACCACAAGGTTTAAGTACGCTCCCAAAATACCGACTCTCAATCGGCTCGCACACTCCGCAATGAAGAATTAAACCTGAAACGATTGAGCATATTCAACCATTCGATTAAAATGGAATATCATCATCCATATCATCAAATCCGCTTGAACTTTTAGCTGAAGAAGATCGACCAGGAACCGAATTGCCTTCTTCTTGATCAGGAGCTGATTCAAAACTATCGCTTCCTGGTCGACTACCCAACATCTTCATATCGCTGGCGATAATATCAGTCGTATAGCGCTCCACACCATTCTTATCAGTCCATTTTCTGGTTTCTAATCTTCCTTCAATATAAACTGAACGGCCTTTCTTTAGGTATTCTCCAGCAATTTCGGCGAGCTTGCGATAAAAAGTTACACGATGCCATTCGGTTTTTTCCTGCTTTTCACCATTCTTGTCTTTCCAAATGTCTGTGGTGGCCAATGTAATATTAGTAACCGCATCCCCATTCGACATGTAACGAGTCTCCGGGTCTTTACCCAAATTACCAATGAGTATAACTTTATTGACTGAAGCCATTTATGTTTTCTCCCCAAGCAATTGAATTACCTTTTCTTCATCAAAGCCTTTCATGTCTACTTTCAGATAGGCCACTCTCTCATTAACAATAACTAATGCTTCATAGACACCGGGTATTGCTGCGAGCCGACGCGATAGTTCTCGTGATTGATCAATATCCATTTCATCCACAGGATACATCTTAGAACGCACGGCAGCAGGCGCTTTCATTGTTGCAGCCAATACCAGCCACACCATTAGTAATGATCCGCAGAACGTATATAACGCGTAACTTCCATACGTACCGAATAAATAACCACCCGCCGCCGCACCGGCAAAAGCCCCCAGAAACTGGGTACTACTGTAAACTCCGATCGCCGTTCCCTTTGCACCCACGGGTGCGATCTTGGAAATTAACGAAGGTAGGCTGGCTTCCAATAAGTTAAATGCCGTAAAAAAAACCAATAAGGCAATAGCTGTACCCCATAGTGAATCAAAGGTCATAGCCAACAATATCTGACCCATTAGCAAAATAGCAATTGCTGCAACAAATACATGCTTTAACTTGGCTTTCTTCTCAGAGTAAATAATTGCGGGGATAATGAAAACAATCGACAGCAATAAAACAGGCAAATAAATCTGCCAATGATCACCCGCCGCCATTCCGGCTTGCCGCAGAGTCAGCGGCACAACGAGCCAGAGCGCCATCAACGTGGCATGTAACGCAAAAATACCGTAATTTAAACGCAACAACTGCGTATTCTGCAATACACTTGCAAAGCTCGTAGGTGATACTTCGGTATCGGAGTGAAATCTGCTGATATGCGGATCAGGAATGATTTTTTTTACCACAAGCATTGCAAGTAACGCCAGTATACCTGTCATGGCAAAAATTCCCGGCACGCCTATCCATTGATTCAAAATCGGAGCAGCAATCAGGGAAATGGCAAAAACTGTACCAATGGTCATACCGATCGTCGCCATCGCTTTAGTACGATGCTCTTCTCGCGTAAGATCCGCTGCGAGAGCCATGACTGCAGCCGAGATTGCGCCAGCACCCTGAATAATACGCCCCACTATTACCCAATAGATATCAACTGCGATAGCTGCGACCACGCTACCAATAGCAAATAGAATTAACCCCAGATATATGACGGGCTTACGTCCAATACGATCAGACAGCCAACCAAAGGGAATTTGCAATATAGCCTGCGTTAAACCATATGCACCTAGCGCAATACCGACTAACGTATAATTATCTCCGCCAGGCAAGTCCTCAGCATAAAAAGCAAACACCGGCAAAATGATAAACAGCCCAAACATACGCAAGCCATACACACCGGCCAAACCAATGGTTGCGCGCAATTCCTCCGGAGACATTTTTTCAGATGATGAAGCAGACATGAATCAGGTTGTTATATTTCTAAAAAGTTGGGTATATTAGCAGGTTGACTCATACTTAGATAGTTTATGGAATTCATAAAAATACGCGGTGCACGTACGCACAATCTGAAAAACATCCATCTTGATCTACCGCGTAACAAGCTTATTGTCATTACCGGGCTATCAGGATCAGGCAAATCATCGCTTGCATTCGATACGCTTTATGCGGAAGGCCAGCGTCGATATGTGGAATCTCTTTCGACCTATGCAAGACAATTTCTTCAATTGATGGAAAAACCGGATGTTGATTTGATTGAGGGACTCTCTCCCGCGATCGCTATCGAACAAAGGGCAACCTCGCATAATCCACGGTCGACGGTAGGGACGGTCACTGAAATTCATGATTATTTGCGTTTGCTATTCGCTCGCGTGGGCGATCCTTTTTGTCCTGAACATAATATAGTTTTGACCGCACAAAGCGTATCGCAAATGGTGGATCATGTATTACAGCTACCACTCGACACACGCTTGATGATTCTTTCCCCGTTAATCGTGGAACGTAAGGGTGAACAAGCAGAATTATTTGATGAGCTGCGTGCGCAAGGTTTTGTTCGTTTGCGAATCGATGGCGAAGTTTATGAAATCGATGCACTGCCAAAGTTGCAGAAAACTCAGAAACATACCATTGAAGTGGTAATTGATCGCTTGAAGGTTTCCCCGGATGCCAAGCAACGACTTGCTGAATCATTCGAAGTCGCGTTACGCCATTCCGATGGACGCGCTTTGGCACTTGAGATAGATAGCTGCCATGAACACCTGTTTTCAGCCAAATTCAGTTGCCCGGTGTGCAGTTACTCGTTGTCGGAAATGGAGCCCAGATTATTTTCTTTTAACAATCCATTAGGTGCCTGCAATAAATGCGATGGCTTGGGGCAAATCACTTTCTTTGATCCAGCACGTGTCGTAGCATTCCCTCACTTGTCACTGGCTGCCGGCGCGGTGAAAAACTGGGACCAGCGCAATCAATTTTATTTTCAGTTACTAAAAAGTCTCGCAACACATTACCATTTTGATCTGGAAACACCATTTGAGAAACTGGATGAAGCTATTCGCAACATTATCCTTCATGGTTCAGGTAAAGAGAGAATACATTTCTCCTATCTAACAGAAGGCGGTCGCAAGCGGCAGGAAACTCACCCTTTTGAAGGAATCATCCCCAACCTGACACGTCGCTATAAAGAAACCGAATCTCAAGCTGTGCGAGAAGAACTAGCCAAATATCTCAATGCGCAAACTTGCCCAGAGTGCCAGGGTACACGCTTGTGCCAGGCTGCGCGTCATGTGCATGTTGCAGGGCAAGCGATTTATCAGATCAGCGCTTTTCCACTAAAAAAAGCCAAGCAATTTTTTGATCACATCGAGTTATCAGGTCACAAGCAATCAATTGCTGAGCGTATTATCAAGGAAATTTCCAACCGCTTACAATTTCTCAACAACGTAGGACTAGATTACTTATCTTTGGACCGCTCCGCGGATACGTTGTCCGGCGGTGAATCTCAACGTATCCGATTGGCCAGTCAAATCGGTTCCGGCCTAACGGGCGTCATGTACGTTTTAGATGAACCTTCCATCGGTTTACATCAACGCGATAATGGTCGCCTGCTCGACACACTCAAGAAACTACGTGATCTGGGTAACAGTGTCATCGTGGTTGAACATGATCAAGATGCCATACAGATTGCAGACTATGTTGTGGATATGGGACCAGGGGCCGGTGAACACGGCGGGCTCGTTGTTGCTCAAGGCACGCCACAGTCTATCCGGGAAAATAATGCTTCTCTGACGGGTAAATTTCTATCCGGCAAATTATCAATCAAGATACCGGAAAAACGTCATTCCCCCGCCAATGATCGAACGCTCCGAATTGATGGCGCCACTGGAAACAATCTCAAAAACGTTACTCTGACTCTCCCGATAGGTCTCTTTGTCTGCGTCACTGGAGTTTCGGGATCCGGCAAATCCACGCTTATTAATGAAACGCTACATCGCGCGGTAGCTCGCCATCTTTATGGCAGCAATGCTGAACCGGCACCCCATCAGCACATCGAAGGCCTGGCCTTTTTCGATAAGGTTATCAATATGGATCAAAGCCCGATTGGCCGTACGCCGCGCTCCAATCCCGCAACTTATACTGGGCTGTTCACTCCGATTCGGGAATTGTTTGCTGGCGTACCTCAAGCACGCGAACGCGGCTATGCGCCCGGTCGGTTCTCATTCAATGTCAAAGGTGGTCGATGCGAAGCTTGCCAAGGTGATGGCGTAATTAAAGTAGAGATGCATTTCCTTCCAGATATCTACGTTACCTGCGATGTATGCCATGGCCATCGATATAACCGCGAGACCCTGGAGATTCAGTATAAAGGCAAGAACATCAACGAGATCCTGAAAATGACGGTGGAAAATGCATTTGAATTTTTCAGCGCAGTACCAGTGGTCGCGCGCAAATTACATACATTGCTGGACGTGGGCCTCGGTTATATCACCTTGGGACAATCCGCCACAACACTCTCCGGCGGTGAGGCACAGCGAGTAAAACTGTCTCTGGAGCTTTCCAAGCGCGACACAGGCCGGACCTTGTATATTCTGGATGAACCCACGACTGGCCTACATTTTCAGGATATCGATCTACTTCTGAAAGTATTACACAGACTGCGTGATCATGGTAATACTGTGGTAGTCATCGAACATAACCTGGATGTTATCAAAACAGCCGACTGGATTATTGACTTAGGCCCGGAAGGTGGAGATGGTGGCGGATGTATTATTGCAGAAGGTACGCCGGAAGCAATTGCGGGTAATAAAAACAGTTTTACGGGTCACTATTTGCAATCCATGCTGGCAAAATGAATCCGTGCAATTATTTGCTGGAAAGCTTCGCAGTAACTGTCAAAACTGCCGACCCTACTCACACCATTCCGCTGCATCTTCCCCATCCCCCTCGAGGTCGCACACTCGTTGTAGGCGCTGGAAAAGCATCTGCTGCAATGGCAATGGTGGTTGAAAATGCATGGCCCGCTGCTGCTCAGCTCAATGGTTTAGTCATCACTCGCTATGGGCATACATTACCCACGCAAAAAATCAAAGTTGTTGAAGCGGGCCACCCGATACCGGATGAAAATGGTGAGCGAGCAGCGCAAGAAATTCTCGCAGCAGTTCAAACATTAGAATCCGAGGATTTATTACTTTGTTTGTTCAGCGGCGGCGGATCCAGTCTGTTATCTTTGCCCATTGAAGGCATTTCACTGCAAGATCTCCAAGCAGTCACCCACCAGCTATTGCGATGCGGAGCAAGTATCCGGGAAATTAACACTGTTCGCAAACATTTATCCGCGATCCAGGGTGGTAGGCTTGCTGCCGCGTGCCAAGCTCCCATACTGGCTTTAATTATTTCCGATGTTACCGGAGATGAAGTAACCCATATCGCTTCCGGCCCCTGTTCCCCCGACCCATCCACGTTTGCTGATGCGCTTGCTGTACTTGATCGTCATCATTTGAATGTGCCAGAAACGGTACGACAATTACTATTGGCGGGTAAAGAACGCGTTATCGCTGAGACACCCAAGCCTGGTTCTCCCATCTTCAACCAAGTCGAAAACAGAATTATTGCAAATGCTCATCAATCCCTGGCTGCAGCTGCAAATTACTTCCAAGAACACGGGATCAACACTTTAATACTTGGTGATACAGTAACCGGAGAATCTCGGGAAATTGCCAAAAGTTATGCCGCATTGGTCAGAGAAATAAAACTATATCCGCAAGCGCTAAAAACACCTTTGGCTCTGTTATCGGGCGGTGAAACAACTGTCACCTTAAAAGGGAATGGCCGAGGGGGGCGCAATTCTGAGTTCTTATTGTCATTATTAATCGAACTCTCTGCGCTTGATAAAGTGTATGCATTGGCATGCGATACGGATGGATTAGATGGCACTGAAAACAATGCTGGAGCACTCATCACGCCGGATTCTCTGATTCGTGCAAATAGACTTAATTTGGATCCTGTATCGTTCTTATCGAATAACGATGCCTATACGTTTTTTCAGCAATTAAATGATTTAGTCATTACTGGCCCCACGCATACCAATGTTAATGATTATCGCGCTATCCTGGTGCTCTAATCGCACACACGTGGCCAACCACATCAGGTTTCCGATTGCGGTCAATTTGAATTGATGACAAAATCAATCCTTGTTCAAACCATCTGCGAATGACGTATTCATAAAACTGCTGATTCCTGATCACTGGAATGGTTAAAGCTAACTCTTTACCGCGCGCTGTGAATAATACTTGCCCCAAGTCCAAAAAATTATTCTCATTGTTCTGGAAACCTATTTTAGTCGGCTTATCGCAATAAAAAAGTCGCGTATGCTTTCCAAATCCTTTTTTTACAAAGCCTCCGCTTTCAAATGCAATTAAGCCGATGCTTTCGAGATGTTTTAATACTGGCAGAGTAATTCCTTGCCTTGAATAAACTTCATCCTCCACGTCAAAAATAAGCGGCAATGATTCGCCTTGCACCCATAAAAATTGACATAACGCCACAAAAATGTGCTTATCTTTTTGCGTTAAATCGAATTGCACATTTAAATCATCCATCGGCAACGCTCTTTTGTTTGCACGATCTCTTCCATAAATAATGAATCGATCGATTTCATTGATGGCTGGATCATCTTCACCGACAAGCTATTTTTCTGATTTTTCCTCTGTTTTTTTTGAGTTCTTTACTTCAGCAACTGACTCTGCCCCCCCTACATCTGTTGATTCTAAACGATCAGCTTCATTTTCCTGCACATTTGTTTTATTTTTTGATTTTGGCGTATCTTTAATCTTGCGAGACTTAATTTCTCTATTAATTTCACCAAGGAATGCGACATTATCTTTCCGTTGCTTTTCACTTTTATACCATGATGCACACGTAATAGTACCCATAATTATTAACAAGATGCTCAATACGTCAATTCCATCAAAAAAAATAAATACAACGCCTGTTGAAACTGCAAATGCACCTAATATGGCTGTAAATAGCCACATCTTAGAACCAGAACCATTGCTTCGTTTGTTCCAGGATTCAAGATTATCGCGTGTAGAAACAAGCTCTTCATCAGTCCATTTTTTCATACTCATATTTGAGAATCCTCCATAATCATCAATCGATATTTAGAAACAATAGAGATTCATTATATTTCTTTCTGACAATAAAAAAGGCACCATTTGGTGCCTTTTTTACGAGATTAACTTGGTTTAGAAGTTATGACGCATACCTACAGTGTAGGTATTATGATCTTTAAGTCCATTAACTGCTTTGTCGTCCATCATGCCGCGCTGATAGCCACCAAAGAGGCTTGACCGTTTGCTGAGGTTGTGTATCAAACCAACGGTAAATGTGCTTAAATCACGTTTAATTGCAGTAGCAGTTGCGTTAGCTTCCGATCTACCACCTTGAGCGATAAAGCTGGTATTGCCCCAATCATATTGAGTGCTGACAAACCAGAGATGACCATCACCGCCTAGATTCATCGCTGAGTTACAGTGCGAACGACTATCTCCGGCACCAGTACCAGGGTTACCTAACTGAGCAGCATTGGAACAGGTTGCTGCACCTAATGCATTGTCGACTCTTTCATATTGACCGCTGACTTTGAAGTTCTGGAAACCCCACATTGCACCGCCGCGCCAAACATGCTCATTGTTCGTTACAGGTAGAGTTGTTCTTTGTCGGGTACTCAGATTATCGCGAGAATATCCGCCGAACAAACCTAGGTTATGACCTGCAACTTGCGCTTCATATTTACCTGCGACTTGGAAGTCCCATTCACCATCTTCACCACCTGAATTGGATTGACTACCCTGATAAGTATCTGTCGGGGAGATGAAATTTGCCGCATCTAATCGATTAGAATCGCCAGGCATTAATATACCTGCAAAGCTAAACCCTTCAACCCGTGGCGAATCAAAACGAACAGCGCTGTTTACAAAACTTTGAGCACCAGAACCCAAGCCATTGGCAGAAGCAGTCATGGTACCACCGCTACCCGCAGCTTGAAGAGTTGTGTATGCAAATGGATCAATTGTCATACCGCCCGCGAAATCTTTAAATGGTGATTGAACACGACCAAATTTCACTTCACCCCAGCTATCGTTTGCCAGCGCTACCCAACGTTCCCGCGCAACACCCAATGCACCACTACCTGTACTAAAACCATATTCAACATGCGCCTTTGCTTTCAAGCCGCCGCCTAAATTCTCAGTTACATGCATCCCCATTCTTGAACGGCCTGTATCATCGCCAATGAGAGCTTGACTGCTTTGACCTTCTTTGTTGACTGTAGCATACTCGGCTTGCACGCTACCGAAGAGTGTTACATTCGTTCCTACTCCTTGCGCTAACACAACCATCGGGGCTGCAAGTGCACCAGCTACTGCCAGTGATATAAGTTTCTTCTTCATACGGAAGTTCTCCTTTAATGTTAAAACGATTGGGGCCGTCCTTTTTTGCCCTACTACACTCCAGTGGAATGCACCCCGCTTGTCCGGACCCCCCGACTCGGAGGGTTTGATTTGATTGTGCCGAACACATAAGTATTCTGCAAGAAAAACGAGCATATTTTATAAATTTAGCCATCATGATGTTGCATTCAAGCAACACTGCTGTTGTTTTTCTGACTATAACTCTAGCTCTTATACATCTTACTCGGGCTTAAATTAGTATTCATTCCACGCATAAACCAAAACAATAACATTATATAACATTAACTTAAAGAAACGTACTTGACTATATATTCTCAAGCCTGAAGTACGATAGGAGCTGCAAGATATATTTGAATCAATATTTGCAATCCTCACACTTTAAGGCACAGAATTTGCAGCTTAACACTACAAAATTTACAAGCTTTTTGTGGAATATCACTATTACTTACACACCAAACAAAATCGAGTCGCAAAATTTCTACTTTATTATCTATCAAATCAATCAGGTAGCACATGAAACACCTTGAGTGTTTCCGTCATTTATCAAATTTCGTAAATGCCCTATAGTTACGCTCGTTTTTTATATTGCTAATAAGAAAGTTTCAGTTATCATTTCACTTCCCTCACTAACTTTAATGATGCTGTTATGACATGATCATGAAGAAAATTCATCTACTTGTTTCTGCAATAACCTTTCTTTTTGCGGTCACTATTGCTCGAGCCGAGACATGGACGCTTCCTCCACCTGACATTGATATTTTTGGTCAAATAAGAACTATGCACGCAAGTAGTTCGGAAACATTGCTCGATATAGCCCGACTATATGATATTGGTCAAATAGAGATTTTGTTGGCCAACCCTAATGTTGACCGCTGGTTACCTGAAGATGGCACCACAGTTATCCTACCTAGCCGCTACATTATTCCTCAGGCCGAACGAAAGGGTTTAGTATTAAATCTGCCCGAAATGAGAATTTATTATTTTCCTGAGCCTAAAAAAGGGGAAAAACCGACCGTCATTACTCACCCAGTTGGGATCGGTAGAATGGATTGGATAACGCCTTTAGGCATCTCCAGAATAATTGAGAAAAAGAAGGACCCAACCTGGATACCTCCAAAATCGATCCAAATGGACAGAATTGCAAATGGTGAGCAGCCCTACCCCAGCATAGTGCCGCCGGGCCCGACTAATCCACTGGGGCGACATGCCCTGAGATTAAGTATTGGTAGCGGTAGCTATCTAATACATGGCACTATCAAACCATTTGGTGTGGGAATGCGCGTTTCAGCTGGATGTGTGCGCATGTATCCAGAGGACATTGAAGCGCTATTTGACAAAGTTCCGGTCGGCACACAAGTACAAGTGGTCAATCAACCCATTAAACTTGGCTGGTTATTAGATTCTCTTTTCATTGAACTTCATCCACCACTGGAAGAAGACGAATCAAAATATACCAACTACCAACAAATAGTAATCAACGCAATTAATGACTTTCTTTTGCTAAAGAATAGCAAAAGAAATATTCCCGGAGATTTTGAAATCGATCAAGAAACCCTAAAACAGGCAATACTTGAAAAAAGCGGCATGCCCGTTTTAATTTCGCGTTCTCAAGCTCAACTTCATACACGAAATCTCAATAATTAGTTTTCCACGCTTTCTACGCCAACCGCACAAAGCGACAGTTTAATAATTATAAAGCTATGTCACAACCAGAGACCTTTGCAACACCCTAATTCAGAAAATTTTTATTAATTTAATACAATGTGTGCAAATCACAAAGCACACTTTTGCAAAAGCCCCAACCAATCATGGTTTATTTACAATCAATTGGTTATGTACAATCAAAAAGTCATTTAATATCAGGGCGCTGAAAAAATCAACAGTTAATTTTCACATAGTAAATATGATAAAAAAACCCCTCCAAAGAGGGGTTTTTGAATACAATAATAATTAACTACTTATTATTTATGCATAGCTTTCTTAAACATACGATCTATTTTTGATTCTGTATCCAATGAACGTCTGTTTGCTTCGTCTGCAATACGCACGGCATCATTTGCTTTTGCATTGGCAGCATCCGCAGCTTGTTTGGCAGCTGCTGCATCAGCCTTCGCAGAAGCAATATCAGCGATATGTTTATTTTGCAATTCTTCTAATTGACCAGTCGTAGCACAACCCGTCAATCCAATAAAAGCACCTGCCACTACTGCCAGTGTTAACATACGTACTGGATGCTGAATTTTTCCTTTCATTCCGATCTCCTCAGTTGTTTATTCTACTCAATATGCACAAATATCCACAACTTTACTAGCTACTGATAGCAAATACCAGCAACGCATCGGAATCTTATCCGATTTCTTTCGCAAAATAAATGGATTTTATGACAAATTCACCAACAGCCTAGCTACAAACACAACAAGTTATGCAGTAAGCGCATAATAAAATTGCATATTTTCTGCACACTTAAACTTACGCAGTTAACAACAAAGTCATACAAATCATATGGATTGGGCGTATTACTGCTAACGGATGTTCACCCATATACCAGGTTTAATCCATTTACCCAGCCGATCTATTTGCTCATTTGTCAACGCAACACAACCATTTGTCCAGTTGTATTTATGATGAATTTCTTGATCGCCTCTTCCAATACCATGTATTCCGATATGCCCGCCAAGCAATGTATCCTGTGGAGGTGTTCTGCCCCTACTTTTTGCTTGCTTGATTGACAACCACGTTTCTTCGTCAATCCTATTTTCTTCCAACGCACGATTTGCCGTGTCAAGATTGGGATAATTAAGACCAAAAAAACGATAATAGCGGCTTTTTTCATTAACCCAGCCGACTCTAAATCTACCCAAAGGGGTTTTGTCATCTTTAGTCACCTTAGACCAAGTGGTGCCATAACGGCCAATGGCGACATTCTCAAAAACCGCTTTAACACTATCGCCTTGCATCACTAATAATGTTTGTTCTGCCGTATCTACATCAATCCACACTCCGTTATCAGCTCGAGCAGTATTTTGCATAACTGAAAAGCCAAACAATCCAATTATCAAAATTTTTAAAAAATATTTAAGAGAATTTAGCCAAATCACTTTTCAAGTCTATTCATTAGTTGGAATAATTAATTATGTCATAATTTCAGCTTCTAGAAACTCACATTAAACGCGTATGTGTCTCGCTATTCCTGCCTACGTTGAGCAATTGACAGCTAGCAATCATGCGCTCGTAAATATAAGCGGCATTCGCAAAGAAATTTCTCTGGCACTCGTCGAAGATATTGTTCCTGGGGATTATATTATTTTACATGCAGGTTTTGCACTACAAAGACTAGACCCGGCAGAAGCAGAATTGACACTAGCAATGTTTGCTGAAATCTCCTTCATCAACCAAAATCCCTGATTCGATAAAGCGAACAATCCGACATGAAGTACATTAATGAATTCCGTGAAGGCTCTTTAGCACGCAACATCGCAACCAATATCGCAGCTGAAGCAAATCCTCTGCGCCACTACCATTTCATGGAATTTTGTGGCGGCCATACACACGCCATCTCGCGTTTCGGTCTAGTCGACCTATTACCAGTCAATGTACATATGATTCATGGCCCTGGTTGCCCAGTATGCGTTTTACCCATGGGCCGCGTGGAAAATGCAATCCAAATGGCTCGGACAGCGGGTCTGATATTATGCAGTTACGGTGATATGTTACGCATACCCACTGCAAACGGCATGAGTTTACAG